>Ga0160452_100029_pt1 | contig 229378 bp, 183 predicted proteins | sample HID1971I_E6MG_FD_108230 | JGI IMG/M metagenome (GOLD analysis project Ga0160452, IMG submission 108230) | Enriched millipede-associated microbial communities from UW Madison campus, WI, USA - HID1971I_E6 MG | ecosystem: Host-associated > Arthropoda: Insects > Digestive system > Unclassified ...
CTAAGCATCAGAGGTGCAAGCACCTCTTCAGCTCCGCTCGACTTGCATGTATTAGGCACGCCGCCAGCGTTCGTCCTGAGCCAGGATCAAACTCTCCATAAAAGAAGTGCTTGTTTAGCTCATGATAAGCTGACTTGCTATTTGTTCGGATCGACGTGATCCATATGTTCAGTTTTCAAAGAACTTGTTTCGTCATCGCCTTGTCGGCGGCGACAGTTACTTACTTTATCAGCATTCGACTTCGTTGTCAACAGCATTCTTCAATTTATTTCGTGAAGTTTGTTGTTTCCTGCGCCGCCCGAAGCGACAAGAAATAATATATCACGACAGCAACCCAATTACAACTTGTAAAATCAACCAATTTGAATGATTGCACCCTATCCTTTAAACCATAATAATTGTGCTTCACCCGCGACCAATGTCGGAGCCTAGGGCGACACTAACCAAACTTTCGACAATTTCATTCAGTCAATGGATGTGCGCTTTGTCAGCCGCTCCGTTCTATTTTATCCATCGAGTTTGAGACGCCTTGCCGCTTCCGCATGGTTTTAAAGTGCACAAAAGGACCCCACGCTCCGCCATCAGGCGGACAATGAGGTCCTTGGATTCAATCTGCAGCGATCGCAACGTACAAAAATTACTCTTCTCCAATCATATGGCGGAACAACGTCTCGTCCTCGATGACTTGAACGCCTAGGTCGCGCGCTTTCGTCAGCTTGCTGCCGGCGCTTTCGCCCGCAATAACGAAATCCGTCTTCTTGGATACGCTGCCGCTTACCTTCGCCCCAAGCGCCTCCAGCTTCTTCGCCGCCTCGTCGCGCGTCATCGTCGACAGCGTGCCCGTGAGCACGACCGTTTTGCCGTTGAAAATGCTGTCCGCCGCCGCTGCCGGGACGAAGCGCCGCTCCGCCTCGGCCTTCACGCCACGCTCGCGCATCGCCGCGATGCTGGCTTGCACAAGCGGATCGGCGAAGAACGTTACAATGCTGTCCGCCACGATGCCGCCGATATCCGGTAGCAGCACAAGCTCCTCGGCGGTTGCCTGTATGACAGCGTCCAGGCTGCCGAAATGATCGGCCAGCAGCTTCGTCGTCGCTTTGCCTGTATTCGGAATACCCAGCGCGAACAGAAACGCGGCCAGATCGCGATCCTTCGATTTCTCGAATGCTTCCAGCAGCTTCGTCGCCTTGCGCTCGCCGAACCGTTCCAGCTTAATGAGATCGTCGAAGCCCAGCGCATACAGATCGGCCGGATCGCGCACGCCGCACTCCTCGTACAGTTGCTCCGCCGTCATAACGCTGAACGTCTCGATATCCATCGCGTCGCGAGAAGCGAAATGCGTAATGCGTCCAATAAGCTGCGGCTTGCAGCCGAGCTTGTTATTGCAGAATAGATGAGCGCCTCGCTGCTCCAGCTCCGTGCCGCACGACGGGCATACGGTCGGGAACTCGATTTCCGCTCCCTCCTCGTCGTCGGCCTTGCCCAGAATTTCCGGAATGACGTCGTTGGAACGGCGAATGAAGACGCGCGTGCCAAGCGCGTGCTTCAAATTTTTGCGTTCGATGTCCCCGATATTGTTCAACGTACAGTTCTGCACCGTTACGCCGGCCAGCTCAACCGCTTCGACGCGGGCGACCGGCGTTAGTTTGCCCGTACGCCCAACTTCCCAGGACACGGACTCCAGCACGGTCGTCGTCTCTTCCGCTTCGAATTTGAACGCGACGGCCCAGCGAGGGAACTTGTCGGTATAACCGAGCGTCTCGCGCGTGCGCATATCGGTCAGCTTCACGACGGCTCCGTCTATTAAATAATCAAGCGTCGATCGCATCTCCGTAATGCGAACCAGTTCTTCCTCCACCTCTTCAATCGTATCGCAGTAGGTGACGTACGGATTGACCTTGAACCGGTTATCGATCAGAAATTGCTGCATCTCACGATGCGTATCGAAGGAAATGCCGTCGGAGAATCCGACATTATAGAAGAACGCGCTCAGCTTGCGCTCAGCGGTCACCCTCGGATTCTGGTTGCGCAGGGCGCCGGCGGCGGCGTTGCGGGCATTTTTCAAAGGCTCCTCCGCCGTCAGATTATAAGCTTCCAGAACGGACAGATTCATAACGCCCTCGCCCTGCACTTCGACGATTCCGCTCGTGAACGGAATGGTGAGCGGCACCGAACGAATCGTCTTGACCTGCGCCAGAATTGCCTCGCCTACCGTGCCGTTGCCGCGCGTCGCCGCCTGAACGAGGCGGCCGTTCTCATAGGTCAAATTCAGCGTAAGGCCGTCGTATTTCAACTCAATGACATATGAAGGGGCCGGCAGCGGCGGTTCGTCCGGATTTTTGGCGTTCCAATCGTTGACCGTTTTCGTGGCGCGCTGATTCCACGCCCGAAGATCCTCCATATTTTGCGCCTTGTCGAGGCTCCATAGACGAGCGAGATGGCGATGCTGCTCGAACCCTTTCAACAGCTCGTTGCCTACCCGCTGTGTAGGCGAATGATCCAGCACGACGCCGGTCTCCCGCTCCAGCGCGACAAGCTCGTCGTACAGCGCATCGAATTCGGCATCGCTGATCGTCGGGCTATCGAGCGTGTAATAATTGTAGCTGTGGCGGTCGATCTCGTCGGCCAGCGCCCGCATCCGTTCAAGCTGCTGCTCCATGAACATACCCCTTCCGGTAGTTAATATCGCTATCGATTAACGGCCTAAGCCTTTGACATGCCAAAATAAATAATTACACCTTCGTAATCGGCGCGAACGCCGCGAGCAGCTTCTTGAGGCCGATCGGAGCCGGAAACGCGATCTGCAGCTCGGTGTCTTTGCCGGCGCCCTTGATCGATACGACAACGCCTTCGCCCCACTTGCTGTGGGCGACTTTATCGCCCGCGGCGAACGATGCGGCGGAGCCGCTGCCGGCCGCGGAATCCGCGCCCGCGCCGGACGCCGCCTTAGCGGCGGCATCGAGCGGCGTGGTTACTCTCACGCCGCTGCCTGCGCCGGGCGCGCCGCCCATAGGGGCGCGCCCGGCGCTAGGGGCGCCGCCGCGATAGCCGAAGCCGCCGGCCTGCGGGCCGGCTGGCGGCGCTGCGGCGCCCCCGCGGCGCGCGGCGGCCCATCCGCCCGCCGCGCCGCCGCTGTAGCCGAGCCCGCCGCCGATGATGCGGCCGGGCGAGGCAAGCGCCTTGAATTCCTCCGGAATTTCCTGGAGGAATCGCGAAGGCGGGTTCGCCGCGGCACGGCCGAACAGCGTCCGCGTGCGGGCGCACAGCAAATACAGCTTCTTCTCGGCCCGCGTAATGCCGACATAAGCAAGACGGCGCTCCTCTTCCAGCTCCTCGTTGTCCATGAACGCGCGGCTGTGCGGAAAGACGCTTTCCTCCATGCCGATAATGAACACAACCGGGAACTCCAGCCCTTTCGCGCTATGCATCGTCATCAGAATGACGGCATCCTGCTGCTTATCCTCTTCCTCGTCCTTATTCATTGAATCGATGTCCGCTATGAGCGCAAGATCGGTCAAGAAGGAGACGAGCGACTTGTCCTCGTTATTTTTCTCGAATTCCTGCGTTACCGACAGAAACTCCTCGATATTCTCGATGCGAGCTTTCGATTCGAGCGTATTCTCCCGATGCAGCTCCAGCTTGTACTCCGACAGCTCCAGCACCTTCTCCGTCAGCTCGGTAACAGACAAATAATCGACCATACGCGTCAGATCGGCGATCATGTCGCGGAACTGAACGAGCATCGTCCGTGTCCTGCCGCTCACGTCGAGGCCGCCGAATTCGTCCAGCGTGCCGAGTGCCGCATACATCGAGATGCCGCGCCGCGCCGCTTCATCGGCTATTTTGCCGACGGTCGTGTCGCCGATTCCCCGCTTCGGCACGTTAATGATCCGCACAAGACTAATATCGTCGTCAGGGTTCGAAATGAGACGCAAATAAGCGAGAATATCTTTAATCTCTTTACGGTCGTAGAACTTGATGCCGCCGACGATCTGGTACGGGATATCCGATTTAATCAAAATTTCCTCGATTACACGCGACTGGGCGTTCGTCCGGTACAAAATCGCATGATCGGCATACTGACGGCCTTCCTTCACATTTTTAGCGATCTCGCCCGTCACGAAGTAGCCCTCGTCATGCTCCGAATCCGCCTGATACACGATCAGCGCGTCGCCCGGTCCCTTGTCCGTCCATAGCCGCTTCGCTTTACGTCCGGTATTATTTCCAATAACCGCGTTCGCGGCATTCAGAATGTTCGACGTCGACCGGTAATTCTGTTCGAGCAGAATCGTCTTCGCTTCCGGATAATCTTCCTCGAAGTTCAGAATATTCGTAATATCCGCGCCTCGCCAGCGATAGATCGATTGGTCGCTGTCGCCCACGACGCAAATGTTATGATGCTTATCCGCGAGCATACGGCACAGCATATACTGCGCCCGGTTCGTATCCTGGTATTCGTCTACGTGAATGTAGCGGAACTTGTTCTGATAGAAGGCCAGCACGTCCGGCTCGTCCGTGAATAGCTTGATCGTCGTCATGATGAGATCGTCGAAATCGAGCGAGTTGTTGGCGCGAAGGCGCTTCTGGTACGCCTCGTACACATTCGCCGCAATCTGCTGGAAATAGTCGCCCACCTTGGCGGAGAACCGATCAGGCGTCAGCAGTTCGTTCTTCGCGCTGGAAATCGCCGCTTGCACCGCTTTCGGTTCGAACTTCTTCGTATCGACATTCTGTTCCTTCATAATGTTGCGAATAACGGACAGTTGATCGCCCGAATCGAGAATGGAGAAGCTCGACGTAAAGCCGATGCGGCTAATATCTCTTCGCAAAATACGAACGCACATCGAGTGGAACGTCGATACCCAAATGTCGCTGCCCGACGGGCCGACGAGACGAGCGGCGCGCTCCTGCATTTCGCGGGCCGCTTTATTCGTGAACGTAATCGCCAGAATGCTCCACGGCGCGACTCGTTTCTTCTCGATCAAGTAAGCGATCCGGTGCGTCAGCACGCGTGTTTTGCCGCTGCCCGCTCCCGCCATTATAAGCAAAGGTCCTTCCGTCGCCTGAACCGCCGCCCGCTGCTCGGGATTCAGCTTCTGGACCGCTGCGTCAATATCCACTGAATTAAACATGATATCGTTAACTCCTTTATTAATCGGCTAGCCCCAAACCGGCCGCAGTACGCACTTCCGGCAGCGCCGGCGTTCCGTGCCAAATCGCTCCGCAGCCAGTATGCCCGCCGTCTTGTTCGCATCTCTGTTCGCCTTGTATGTCTAGTCTATTTCAACCGCAGGAGCGGTGTCAATTTCCGTTTTTCGCCTTTTGCCGATAGAATGCCTTTTCGCGCGGCCCTCGTGTTTTAACGAATCTATAACACGCTATTAGACGGCAATTCGCCTTGTTGCCGAATTAACGAATCTCAGCGGCTTTATTCGCACGAAAGTCGTTCCGTCCATCCAAAAACAGCGAGAATAACGATTGCTCGGTTCGTTGCTTGGCAAAATCGAGTTTTTCAGCCGCTTAACGTTTATCGGGTTCGATAGAAGAAATCGCGTAGAATGACCTCGCAGATTATCCCACGGCTACGAATCGATAAGCCGATCGAGCCTGCCCCTTGATATCGATATGGGTATCGGGCGGCACGATAGAGCTTGCTCGAATGGATGCAAGAAGAATCGTTTTGGGATGACAGACTGTTGGAGCGGCGGACTGGCGGACAGCACAAAAAAGACGGCTTCCCTTGGAAGGGAGAAGCGTTCGACCGGCATGACCGAAGTTCCTTTGTCGCTCTTCGCATCCACTTCACGCTTCCCGTTCGAAAAACCGTCTTATCTTCCATACCTGTCCCCGTCATAGCCTTAATGCGCGGATGGCTCGGCCGCATGGTTAAATCCTTGCGATTACAACTCCAAATCGGTTTCCTTAACGGCCCCCACCGTTGCCAGCGCGGAATCCAAATCCGAATAAATAATATTGCCGACGATAACGGTATGCGCGGAGCGAGCCGCTTCGGCAGCACGTTCTTCTCCGTCGATCCCGCCGCCGTATACGATCCTCGCCTGCGACACGGATTGCGTTGCCCGCTTGACGATCGCCATGTCGCCGAACGTTCCGCTGTACTCGATATATACGACCGGCAGACGCATCAGCCTGTCGGCTGCCTGCACATACGCGATCGCTTCGTCCTGCGTCATCTCCGTTCGCGCGCCGCTCACCTTCGCCGCCGTCGCTTCGCTGTTCAATATAAGATAGCCTTCGCCGGCCGTTATCTCCCAAGGAATAAGGTGACCGAATTCACGGACGGCTTCGGTCTGTCTGCCGATGAGCCATTCCGCCTTATCCGCGTTCAGAACAAGCGGAACCAAATAATAATCGAAGCCGGGCACCGCCGCTTCCAGACTTGTCACTTCCAGCACGCAATCGACCGCATAACGACGGATGCGCGACATAAGCTCGACGGTGTTGTCGAACGTCACGCCGCTCGAGCCGCCGACCATAATGGCGTCCGTTCCGGACATGCATATGGCGTCCAGCGTTTCATCCGAAATTTCGCGATCCGGGTCGAGCTTGAATAGGTGCCGCCAACCGGCGTACCACGCCCCGTCCATACTGCCACTCTCCTGCCCAATTGTTGATGTCATGTCATCAGTCTAGGGCAACGGCCGTGACGGTGTCAAACGCCTTGAGGTTGACAGCCCTCACGCACCGTCGCACCTCGCGCGAGGTGCCGAAAGAGCGGCTAATCGGCGTCCGAGCCGACCGTCATGCTTAGCGCGAGGAAGCATGTCTCTATGAGGCTTGTTCTGGCAGCACACGCTCGTCGTATTGGCCTTACTTAATATCGCTGCTTGATGTGCCTTTCTCAGCCACGCTTCATCTCAATTCGCATAGTGCCCTGCCCCTTCGCCCAGCGTTCAACGCTAAGCCCCTCTCATAGACACCTATTTCATCCACTTGACATTCGCCCAACAGTTAAGCACCTTAAATAGACTCTTGCCAACCCACAGACCACGTACACGGCAGGCATTTAATGTATTTAAGTTACTTTACGGAGCTCTTATTTGCTAGGCGAGTGGGTACGCGGCTATTTAACTGTCTTCCCAAGACACTTAAATTCACCACGCAGCATGCACCCAGGTACTTAATTTCGCTATAATCACCTCCCTCCCCGGAAACGCAAAAAGCCGAGTGGGCGACCCGCAGGACGCCGACTCGGCTTAACGCCGTTATTTCACCAATTGGCCGCGCGTAACGCCCAGTTGGTTAATAGCTTTCAGACTGCGCCATACTTGCGTTCCGCTAATGCGGCCCGCCAGCGCGTCCTCGTACAAATCCATCACCTCGCGCACCTTCTCGGCCGTTTCTTCCAGAAACTCGATTCGGAACGAACGGACGCCAAGGTCGACGAAATGGGTCAAATATTCCGCACCCGACTGCTCGATCGCGTTATATACGGTGTTGCGGCAGCCTTCGTCGACGCGGACCGGATGCGACATGCCGATCCGGTCTTGCAGCGATGCCCGCTTCTCTTCGCAAGGACGGCCGCAGTTCGTGTAGTTCGTGCCTTCGCTCATGAACGTGCAATATACGCAATGCTCCGTGTGGAACATCGGCAAGTGCTGATGCAGGACGACCTCCAGCCTCGACGTGTCCGCGCGGCCGAGCATGTCGACCATCTGCTGAATGTTCAGGTCGTAGGAAGGAGTCACGAGATCGCAGCCGACTTCCGTAAACAGGTTCGCCGTCTTATGGTTGGCAATGTTAAGCGAGAAATCGCCGATCAGCCGCGGGAACGGCTCGCCCGGCGCCTGACTGGCGCGTGCGCGCAAGTAGTAGTAGAGCCCCCCCGTGTTGCGTACGAGCACCGCGTCCGGCTTCAGCTTCAGAATGTTCGCATGGTAGCCGTTCTCGCCCGGCATATGAATGCGAGGCGTCGCAAGCCCGATCGGCTTGCCCGCTTGTCTCGCCGCTTCAATGGCCGCCGGGAATTGCTTAATGAACTCGAAGTCCGCATAAATCATCGTCGCATTCGTATGCACCGCCGCCTGCACCTGCTCTAGCGTCCGGCACAGCACTGTCAGCTCCGGCTGCTTCGCCCCATCCACGGTAACCGCTGCATGTTTCGGCTGCGCATCGGCAAAAATATCGACGTCATACTTCGTGTACACCGGCGGCTTCGGCCGTTCCACCGTCAGTTGTTCAACGGCTGCGCGACGAATACGGTTCAATTCGCGAACCGGCACGATCAGATCGCCTTCCAATTCGAATTCAAGCGATTCCAACTGGTACAACGTGCCGCCCAGGCGGCCAAGTTGATCTTCGAGCAGCGCTTTGTCCATCGGACGCTTAAGCGCCGTCTCAAGCGGCAACTCGGATTCGACCGTCACCGTTGTCCCTTTCTGCACGTCCGTCCACACCGTGACCATCGGCTCGCCTGCGCGGCCGCTGACCTGCACATGCATCGGGAACACGCGGTAAGGCTTATCCGTCTCGAACGTCGCGCGAAGCCGCTTGTCCAGCGCCGGATCGCTCGTCTTCCATATTTTATCGCCGACTTTGACGCGGCGAAGATCGATGTCGTTACGGCCCGGCACAATCTCCAGCACGACGCCTTCCTGCGCCTCGCCCTCAATCTTCACGCCTTGACGGCGCAGATCGTAGACGCGGCCGCCCTCTTCCTTCTTCGTCGGATCGCCCGCATCGAAGACGATGCCGTCGCCGCGCTTAAGCGGCGCGTCGATCCGGCAGATGACGGCGTCGCGGAGCACCCGCTCGACGCGGCCGAGGTACACGCCACGGCTTTTCGGAAATGTGCCGTCCACGAGTTGCTTGTTGTTCGTCCCTTTCAGGAAGCCGTGCGTGAAGCCGCGCGAGAAGCTTTGCTGCAGCTCGCGAACCTCTTCCTTCGACGGTTCGGTAGGAAGACCATCAAAGTAGTTGTCGATCGCTTTGCGATACTTGCCGACGACGTTGGCTACATATTCCGGGCTTTTGAGACGCCCTTCGATTTTGAAAGAGGCGACGCCCGCTTCGATCAGCTCCGGAATAATATCGATAGCCGCCAAATCTTTCGGCGACAGCAAGTAGGCCACGTCGCCCATCGGCTGCTGCACGCCGTCCACCATCAGGTCGTACGGCAACCGGCACGCCTGCGCACATTCGCCCCGGTTAGCGGAGCGGCCGCCCCACATTTCGCTCGTCAAGCATTGGCCCGAATACGACACGCACAGCGCGCCGTGCACGAACACTTCCATCGGCAGCTTCGCCTGCTCGCCAATCTTCTGAATTTGCTTCAAATTGTTTTCCCGCCCAAGCACGACCCGCTCCATATTGAACGGCTTCGTGAACTCGACCGCCTCCGGCGACGTAATCGTCATCTGCGTCGAGCCGTGAATCGGGAAGTCCGGCGACAGCTCCCGAATAAGCTTCACAAGTCCAAGGTCTTGCACGATGACCGCATCGACGCCCGCGTCGATGCAGGCTTCGATCAGCCTCTGCGCATCCTTCAATTCATCCTCGAAGACGAGAATATTGAACGTTAAGAAGCCTTTCACCCCATAGCTGTGCAAGAAAGCCATAATTTCGGGCAGCTCGTCGGTCTGAAAATTGTTCGCTCGCGCTCGCGCATTAAACTTCTCCACGCCAAAAAATATCGCATCGGCCCCGTTAGCCACTGCCGCGCGCATGCAATCCCAATCGCCTGCGGGCGCCAGCAGCTCCACGTCGCCGCGTTGTATTCGTTTCGTCATTGCTAAGCTTCGCCATCCTTTTGTCCAGCCTTCTATTCCTTTAAGTGTACCAGAGCGGACAACCCGATTCCACCGGGAAAAATAAACGCCGCCGCCGGAGCATGTCCGACAGCGGCCGCTAAAAATCGTTCAAGCCATTTATTTAGACGTAAAGGTCAGCGATTCTACTGCTTTGGAGATTTTTGCGCGATTCGCCGACGTATCGTGCGCGTTGCTGAGGTTCACGGAAAGGATAACAACACCTTTTTTGTCAGGACGGTCAACAATATAGAGCAGCGTATTGTACGGACGCTCCGCATTAGGCGCTTCCGTCTCGATCTGGCTAAAGAACATACCATTGATCGTCTGCGTCGTAGCTGTCTTCACCCTCGAACCCAACACGCTGTCCGAGGAATTTTGGAGTATATACTGTTTAATTGCATCCGCGTATTCGCTTGCGCTAATATCGCGAGTATCGATGTTGATGCTGAAAGTTCCGAAGGACGTCACGTAACTAACGAGGTCCTCCTCATAATCGGTGTCAATGCCGGCCCACGACTTCGGCACGGAAATCGAGTACCCGTACGATTTGCTTGTCTTCTTCGTTACGGCGTTGTCCAGCTCGGCTTCATCGTCTATCTCTCCGAAATTCTCGTCGATATATTTCGTATCAAGCGACAAGGAGCCCGTGAGAGTATTGAACAGCTCTCGTTCCCTGTCTATCTTGTTCCCTTTGTAATTAAATTGCACCTCAACTTATGATTGCCGGCAATCAGATAAACGTCATATTCCGTTGTCCACTCTTTTTTATCCCCGCTATATTCATACTTTAGTACATAACCTTTTCCGTTGCTCAAATTAACCGTCGACTCGGAAATATTGCGCAGGTATCCCTCCGCATATTCGCTCTCCATCTTTTGGCGCTGGCTTGCTCTCCATTGTTCAGCCGTCTCGCCGCTTTGGACCGAATAAAGGGACAATCCGATATAACCCTCGTCGCTGTAGAAGAACGGGCTGGTAATCTGCTCCAGACGGTGCCAATTCGCAGGCATCTTGATCTGCAGACCGTAATCTTGGTCATGAATCGTTACGATGCCGTTCACGACTTTCGTAATATCCTTCAGTTTGCGGTCGGACTTGTCGAACGATATCGTAAAGCTGTCCAACTGCGCCTGATATTTGTTCAGCGCATCTCGCGATTCCGCCTTGGCCCCCGCCATAACGACGTAGATCCGTTTATTTTTCTGAGCGGCACGGTATTCAAAAAACCATCCGTTACGGCTTTTCGTCACCATTCGTTCGTAGGACACGCCTTTGACCGAGATCGATTTTTTTTCGAGCACGATTTCATTGCTGTCAAAATAGGACTCAATATGCTCGCGAAGCTCGTCTGTGGTGTAATCGTCTTCGCCGTCCGTAACGGCGACGATCAGGTTCGGATCTTCCGTTCCGCCTGTCCACGTCGTCCAATCGCCGTTGTCGGATTGATAATTGAGCGACAGATCCGTCGGGTACTGCATGCTCCAGCCCCAGTAGCCGTCTCCAATCTTTGTCATGCCCGCATCCGAATCGATGCCCGTCGAGCCGTTGGCCGCTTGACCGGCCTCGCGCGCTTTCAAGCCGGTAATCGTAATCTTATTGCCGCTGAGCGCCACGTTGGCACCGAATGCTTGGGCAATGACACGAACCGGAACCATCGTCACCCCGCTTACGATTTTAGGCTCTGCCGACAGCGTGGATACGACGCCGTTGACCGATATTTTATTGCTGCCAATCGTTAAGACGACGACCGTGGCATTATAAGTGAGCGTGATCTTTTTATTGTTTTCCAGCTTAAGCTTGGCTCCGAACGCCTTCGTGATGACGCTAAGCGGAACGAGCGTCGTGCCGTTCACCTTCAGCGGCTTCTGAATTGTCGAAGCCACGCCGTCAATCGTAACGGTGGGGCTGCCGATCGTTAACTGAATTTTGACCGGCTCGGCCTCAACCGCCGCCGCTGCCCCCGCCGTAAGCGGAAGGCATGCAAGCAGCATGACCAAAACGGTTAGCATTGGAAGTATACGTTTAAACATGTCTGTCTCTCCTTATCCATAAATAGGCGGCGTTATCCGCCCCATTGGGCCAGCTTTATTTTTTTCGTGATGAGGTCTCCGTCGGAAAGCAGCGTGACTTCGATCGTCTGATCCGGCAAATAGTCCTTCAGCAGTTCATTCACTTCCACGATGGACGACACCTGTTTGCCTGCAACGGAGTACAGGTCATCTCCTGGCGATATCCCCGCCTTCTTGGCAGCGTCGCTTACGACTTTCGTTATGGATAACGGTTCGGTCGTCGGCAGCCCGACGATTGCAGACCAGCTTTCTTCAAGCTCGACCCCGAGAGATGCACGATTCACTTTGCCGTACTTGGCAAAATGCTTCAATACGTATTGAACCGTATCCGTCGGTATCGAAAACCCTAAATTATCTACGTCGTCACTGACGAACTTCATCGAGTTAATGCCAACAACCTCCCCCTTCATATTGACGAGCGGCCCTCCACTGTTGCCCGGATTGATCGCGGCATCCGTCTGAAGGAGCTTATAGTAAGAAGACACTGCCCGATTCATTCCGCTAATAATTCCGCTTGTCGCCGTATTTCTCAGCGTGAACGATACCGGCGTACCGATTGCGACCACTTGTTCGCCGGCTTGCACCGATAACGGCAGCGTGGCGAACACGGCCGGGTTAAGACGGGACGCATTGATTTTTACGACCGCCAGGTCGCTCGTCTCGTCCATATAAATCGTCTTGCCGTTAAATTGCTTGCCGTCGGCCGTCACGACGACGATGTTAGTTAAAGCTTGGACGACATGCGCATTCGTTACGATTTGACCGTCCGCCTTCCAGACGACCCCCGTTCCGTGCGCTAGAGCATTGCGGTTGTCGTATCCTTTGACTTTCCCGATAATGGCAACGACGGAAGGCGACACCCTCTTCACAACGTCCGGTATCGGATTGGCAGGCATATACGCATATTTGCCGGTCTTGGCATCGTACGTTCCCGTTCCGCCCAACGAATTCGTCAACGCACTGGCTTTGATATACACCTCGCCGTTGATTAGCTTCGCATCGAGCGACAACGTTGAATTTGTTCCGTTATTGGCAGCCCAAGCGCTTCCCGCTGCGAATAGAAGCACTGCCAGTCCTGCGGCTGCGATACGCAGCCACCTTGTTTTCATTCTGTTCCCTCCCAAGATGGTCCGAAATATATACTGAATAGTATTTTAATACCAATTACAACTTTACTATATATTGGCTATCAACGACAATTAAAATCTATTAAAGATTTTATTCCGCATTCTAATTTTGAGTATTTATCCATACAGCCTGTACAACGAACTACTGTGGGATGCAAAACGAGCTCCCGGTGAACGTTATGCCGAGCAGCGTTTTGTTATGTTCCTATGTGATTTAGCTATCGGGTCGGTAAGCGCTTCCTGCCGATCGTTGGGACATGCTATAATGGGGCCATATCGGCAAGCTTATTACATATGTTCCTTACACTAATTACCGGGAGGTTAATTTCCACATGAAACTAGGTGTGTTCTCCGTATTGTTCGCTGGCAAGCCGTTCGAAGAAGCGCTCGATTACATCGCATCCAAAGGGCTCGAGGCCGTCGAGCTCGGCACCGGGGGCTACCCGGGCAACGCTCACTGCGACCCGGATACGCTGCTCGCCGACGCCGGCAAGCTGCGCGCGTTCAAGCAAGCGGTCGAATCCCGCGGCCTCATCATCAGCGCGCTTAGCTGCCATGCCAACCCGCTCCATCCGCAGAAAGCGCTTGCCGCTGCCGACGACGCTGTCATCCGCAAGACGATCGAGCTTGCGAACCGGCTGGAAGTGCCTGTCGTGAATACATTCTCCGGCTGCCCGGGCGACCATGAGGATGCGAAATATCCGAACTGGCCGGTCGCGCCTTGGCCTAACGATTATCAAGAAATTTTGAAATGGCAATGGGAAGCGAAAGTTATTCCTTACTGGACCGAAATCGGCCAACTGGCGGAAGCGAACAATGTGAAGATCGGTCTTGAGCTGCACGGCGGCTTCTCCGTTCACAGCCCGGCCACAATGCTCCGTCTGCGCGAAGCGGCCGGCAAAGCGATCGGCGCCAACCTCGATCCAAGCCATATGTGGTGGCAGGGCATCGATCCGGTGCAAGCGGTCCGCATTCTCGGACGAGCCGGCGCGATCCATCACTTCCACGCGAAGGATACGTCTATCGATCCGATCAACGTGAACGCGCATGGCGTAACGGATATGCAATCGTATGCGCAAATGCTGGACCGTGCATGGCAGTTCCGTACGGTAGGCTTTGGGCATGATCTGAAAACATGGGCGGACATTATTAGCGAGCTTCGCCTCGTCGGCTACGACTATGTCGTCAGCATCGAACACGAGGACGGCTTGATGTCCATCGACGAAGGCTTCACCAAAGCGGTGCAAAACTTGCAGCAAGTGCTGATCCGCGAGCCGCTCGGCGAGATGTGGTGGGTATAAGCGATACGCAATAACGAAGGGGCTGACCTTACGGCGTCATCATGACGATGCCGCAAGGTGCAGCCCCTTCATTGCGAATAGGCATAGCGAAGGAACGCGCGTAAGCAAAAAAGCGAAGCAACGCTATACGTCGCTTCGCCTTCTTGTCCCCCGTGAATTCGGATCCTATGTAGACCGAAAAAAGTACGGCCTTATTTCATCCAGCTTTCCGTAATCATGACGTAATCGGAAAACAGGAATACGAGCAGTGATACCGTCGCAAATCCGATCGCGAATACGTTCTTCTTCGGTCTTGCCATCAACAGTCGAACCAGGCCGATCGCAATCAGCACCGTGAACGCGAGCATAAACCAGTCGAACGTGTTGATGTTGCTCGACGTTGCGGCTGCCGCCGCTCCTTCTGCAAGATACATGGGATGACCTCCTTTTCGTCACACGTCACCTATCATATTCCTATGTTAGCGGCTGCCGCCCATCGTTGCAAGTCCAACCCGGCAACCGTAACAACTTTGTCAACATTTTACCTCAAATTCCAACGCTATAACATAGATTTCATCGTTCAATTGACATGTATTGTTGCCAAATGCGCCGAAATTATGTAGCCGCCAAGCGGGTGAGCTCGCAAGCTTTCAGACGTATGCAGGGCAATAGCAGCGTTAATAAATCAAATCGATCGTCACGTAGTCCAGATTTCGATACAGCAGCATCTCGGTCCGTCCGGTCGCCTCGTCCATGATGACGACATAGTCGGGACCTGCCGTAACGATAACGCCTCGGAACGTACGGGCATTCCATTGCGAGTTGTTCGGATACGTCATATAGAACGTCGCTTCATTCCCCCGGACCGATTTGAGCCACCGCTGAAAGCCCGGTTTCCGTGCTCGTCCGCGACAACGTCGTAGCCCCGGGCCGACGACACGCTTCGCCTCTCTCATAAATCCAGCATCCTCTCTTCTTCCTTCCAACACGCTGTAACGACTAAACTATTTTATGAGAGTCGGCCGGATTCGGTATGGACAACTACTCTGGCACTACGCTTTTTACACGATGCAAAAGCTCCGAATATAAAGAAAAGAAGCTTGCCTATTCGCAAGCTTCTTCCTCATCCCCTGTAACGTTATTCCGTTATCGTTAATCCGCCGCTCCCGCAGCAACCGATTGCTCCGCTTCCTGACGCCGCTTGACGGTCCGTTCGCGGTCGCGCTCGAGAATTGGCTTCAAGTAGCGTCCCGTATACGAGCCTTCCACCTTCACGACCGCTTCCGGTTCGCCCGTCGCAACGATCGTGCCGCCCCCGTTGCCGCCTTCCGGTCCAAGGTCGATCAAATAGTCGGCGGTCTTGATGACGTCGAGATTATGCTCGATAACGAGCACGGACTCGCCGCTGTCTACCAGCCGGTGAAGCACTTGCAGCAGCCGGTCGATATCATCGACATGCAGACCGGTGGTCGGCTCGTCAAGAATGTACATCGTCTTGCCGGTGCTGCGGCGGTACAGCTCGGCAGCCAGCTTGACGCGCTGCGCTTCGCCGCCCGACAACGTCGTCGCCGCTTGTCCAAGCCTCATATACCCGAGGCCGACGTCGAACAGCGTCTGCATCTTCCGGTGAATACGCGGAATATTGCGGAAAAATTCGACTGCGTCCTCGATCGTCAGCTCCAGCACCTCGGCGATATTTTTCCCTTTGTACTTCACTTCGAGCGTCTCCCGGTTATATCGCTTGCCTTTGCAAATCTCGCATGGCACATAAACGTCCGGCAGAAAGTGCATCTCGATCTTAATGATGCCGTCTCCGCGGCACGCCTCGCAGCGTCCGCCCTTCACGTTGAAGCTGAAGCGCCCCTTCTTGTAGCCGCGGACCTTCGCTTCGTTCGTGTTGGAGAAGACGTCGCGAATGTCGTCGAACACACCCGTATAAGTGGCTGGATTCGAGCGCGGCGTACGTCCGATCGGCGACTGGTCGATGTCGATGACCTTCTCGATATGCTCGAGGCCGCGAATCTCCTTATGCTCGCCCGGACGGACTTTCGCCTTATTCAAGTCGCGCGCAAGCGTTTTATACAAGATTTCGTTCACAAGCGTCGACTTGCCGGAGCCCGATACGCCGGTCACCGCCGTAAAGACGCCAAGCGGAATCTTCACGTTCAGCCCGCGCAGATTGTTCTCCTTCGCACCGCGGACCTCAAGCCACTTGTCGGACGTCTTCCGCCGCTCCAGCGGCACCTCGATAAACTTCCGACCGCTTAAATACGCGCCGGTGAGCGACCTCTCGTCAGCCATTACTTCCGCAGGCGTCCCTTGCGCGATGACCTGCCCGCCGTGGATGCCCGCTCCCGGTCCGATATCGATAATATAGTCGGCCGCCAGCATCGTATCCTCGTCGTGCTCGACGACGATCAGCGTGTTGCCGAGATTGCGCATATGCTCCAGCGTCTGAATGAGCCGGTCGTTATCCCGCTGATGCAGGCCGATGCTCGGCTCGTCCAAAATATACAATACGCCCATCAGACTGGACCCGATCTGCGTCGCGAGCCGAATACGCTGCGCTTCGCCGCCCGACAGCGTGCCCGCGGCCCGGCTCATCGACAAATATTCCAGACCGACGTTCACGAGGAAGCCGAGTCGTGCGTTAATCTCCTTCAAGATAAGATTCGCAATCGTCATATCCTTGACGCTAAGCTCCAGCCCGTTGAAGAAACGCTGCGCTTCGCCGATGGACAACGAGGTAACGTAGGCGATATTCTGCTGCCCGACCGTCACCGCGAGGCTTTCCTTGCGGAGCCTGTGCCCTTTGCACGTTCCGCAAGGCTTCGCGCTCATATATCCTTCAATCACTTCGCGCATCATCTCCGAAGCGGTATCGCGATAGCGCCGCTCCAGATTGTGCACGATGCCTTCGAAGGCGACGAGCGCTTCCTTCCGATGGCCGAAGTCGTTCTCGTATTTGAACTTCACAAGCTCGCCGCCCGTGCCGTACAGCAGCTTCTTCATATGCTCGGCGCTCAACTCGCCGACCGGCGCATTGCGCGGAATGCCGTAATGCTGGCACACGGCCGCGAGGAACTGCGGATAGTATGTCGACGTGCTGCCCGCCCACGCCTCGAATGCGCCCTCTTCGATCGACTTGGACATATCCGGCACGAGCAAATCCGGATCGACGATCATCTTCGCGCCAAGGCCGTCGCACTCCGGACAAGCCCCGTACGGGCTGTTGAACGAGAACATGCGCGGCGCCAGCTCGTCGATGCTGAAGCCGCACTCCGGGCAAGCCAGATTGGAGCTGAACATCAGCTCTTCCTTATCGATAATGTCGACGATGACTTTGCCGTCCGCCAGCTTCAGCGCCGTCTCCAGCGAGTCCGCCAGGCGCGTATGAATGTCGGACTTGACGACGATTCGGTCGACGACAACCTCGATCGAATGCTTCTTGTTCTTCTCCAGCACGATCTCGTCGCCGCCCAGCTCGCGCAGTTCGCCGTCGATCCGAACGCGCACGAAGCCCTGCTTCTGCACGTCCTGCAACAGCTTCGTATGCTCGCCCTTGCGGCCGGACACGATCGGCGCGAGAATCTGCAGCCGCGTCCGTTCCGGGTATTCCACGATCCGGTCGACCATCTGTTCGACCGTCTGCGACGTAATCTCGATGCCGTGCTCCGGACAATGCGGCTTGCCTACCCGCGCGAACAACAGCCGGAGGTAGTCGTAAATTTCGGTTACCGTACCGACCGTCGAGCGCGGGTTGCGGCTCGTCGTCTTCTGATCGATCGAGATCGCCGGCGACAGCCCGTCGATGGAATCGACGTCCGGCTTCTCCATCTGCCCGAGAAACTGGCGGGCGTATGCGGACAGCGACTCGACATAGCGCCGTTGTCCTTCCGCATAAATCGTATCGAATGCGAGCGACGATTTGCCGGAGCCGCTAAGTCCCGTCAGCACGACGAATTTGTCGCGCGGAATCGTGACGTCGATATTTTTCAAATTGTGGGCGCGCGCACCCTTAATGACTATCCGATCGCTTGCCACTCCTGCTCCACCCTTCTGTTTCCTCTATACCGGGGCGTTGCGACGCCTCCGTTATTCCGTCTCCGCCTTAAGCTCCAGCAACGCGTCGCGCAGCTCTGCCGCACGTTCGAACTGAAGGCTCTTCGCCGCTTCCTTCATCTCCGCCTCCAGGCGCTGAATGAGCGACTGGCGTTCCTTCTTCGTCAGCTTGCCGCCCGCTCCGACGCCCGACAGATAGTCGGCCTTCTGCTCGGCAACCTTCGTCGCTTCGATAACGTCGTGAATCTTCTTGCGGATCGTCTGCGGCGTAACGCCGTGCTGCTCGTTATAAGCAAGCTGAATCGTACGGCGGCGATCCGTTTCCTTAATCGCCTTATCCATCGAATCGGTTATCTTGTCGCCGTACATAATGACGCGCCCCTCGGCGTTCCGGGCGGCGCGGCCGATCGTCTGAATGAGCGACCGCTCCGAGCGCAGGAACCCTTCCTTGTCCGCATCCAGTATGGCGACGAGCGATACCTCCGGCAGGTCCAGGCCTTCGCGAAGCAGGTTGATGCCGACAAGAACGTGGAATGTGCCTAGACGCAGATCCCGCAAAATTTGCATCCGCTCCAGCGTCTTAATATCGGAGTGCATATACCGGACTTTAATGCCGACATCCTTGAAGTAGTCCGTCAAATCTTCCGACATCTTCTTGGTCAGCGTCGTAACGAGCACCCGCTCATCCTTCGCTACCCGGTCCCGAATCTCGCTCAGCAGATCGTCGATCTGTCCCTTCGTCGGCCGTACCTCGATCGGCGGGTCGATCAGGCCGGTCGGCCGAATGATCTGCTGCACCATCGTCGGGCATTGCTCCAGCTCGTACGGTCCCGGCGTAGCGGATACGTAAATCATCTGCCCGGCCTTCTCCTCGAACTCCTCGAACCGCAGCGGCCGGTTGTCCATTGCCGACGGCAGCCGGAAGCCGTGCTCGACGAGCACTTCCTTGCGCGCCCGATCGCCGTTATACATCGCGCGGATTTGCGGCAGCGTAACGTGCGATTCGTCGATGACGATCAGCATATCGTCCGGAAAATAATCCATCAGCGTGTAAGGCGTCGATCCGCGCTCGCGGAACGTAAGGGGCCCGGAGTAGTTCTCGATGCCGGAGCAGAAGCCCATCTCCTGCATCATCTCGATATCGTACCGCGTCCGCTGCTCCAGCCGCTGCGCTTCGAGCAGCTTGCCCTGATCGCGCAACGCCGCAAGCCGCTCCTCCAGCTCCCGCTCGATATTGACGAGCGCCCGCTTCATCGTCTCCTCGTGCGTAACGAAGTGAGATGCCGGGAATATGGCCACGTGGTCGCGCTCGCCGACGATCTCGCCGGTCAGCACGTCGATTTCGGTAATGCGCTCGATCTCGTCGCCGAACAGCTCGATCCGCATCGCGCGCTCGTTGTTCGCGACCGGGAATATTTCGATAATGTCGCCTCGGACCCGGAAGGTGCCGCGGATGAAGTTGATATCGTTGCGCTGATATTGAATGTCGACGAGCTTATGCAGAATCGCGTCGCGCGACTTCTCCATGCCGACCCGCAGCGACAGCACGAGGCTGCCGTACTCGCTCGGCGAACCGAGACCGTAGATGCACGACACGCTCGCGACGATGATGACGTCCCGACGCTCGAACAGCGAGCTCGTCGCCGAGTGGCGCAGCTTATCGATCTCGTCGTTAATGCTCGAATCCTTCTCGATGTACGTATCCGTCGACGGAATGTACGCCTCCGGCTGGAAATAATCGTAGTAGCTGACGAAATAAGACACCGCGTTGTCCGGGAAAAACTCCTGAAACTCGCTGCACAACTGCGCGGCCAGCGTCTTGTTGTGCGCAATGACGAGCGTCGGCCGGTTCAACTGCGCGATCGTGTTCGCAATCGTGTACGTCTTGCCCGTACCGGTCGCGCCGAGCAGCGTCTGGTAACGCTCGCCGTTCTCGATGCCGTCGACCAATTGCCGAATCGCCTCCGGCTGGTCGCCCTGCGGCCTATATTCGCTCGTCAGCTTGAACGGTTTATTCAGCCTTTCTATCGTCTCCATGTCGGCCGCCCACCTCCTTGACGTTCGTATTGATAATCAAATGAAGTTCTATTAATCTGTATACCCAAACGGACCGCTCCGATAGACAGCCGGCCGATCGAATATACATGCCTATATCCGCCGAAACTCGAATGTGTGTTCCCATCCATTATATCGCCTTCCAGTTGCCGATGCAATTTGGAATAATGCGTTGGATAAAATTATAAACCGCCGATGACGGCACAGACCGCAGCGAAAGCGATTGAAAGATCGTTCGGGCGGGCTTTCCTATATTTATAATTATAACGAACCGCGCAAGCGGTCCGCCCCTTTGCCCCTTTGCCCATCCACAACAAAAAGCGCGCCGAATTGGGCGCGCTCAGGCGGAGAAAGCTTTGCTCGACCGCCTGCGAACGAAATAATCTCTTCCCTTAAAGTCCCCTTAGAGACACTTATTTTGTTCGAAGCCTCGTATGCCGTCAAATAAGTGCCCCATAAGGCCGTTTAATCACTCGCTTGGCGCTGAAAAGCAACGTTGGCCTTAGATTAAGCGTCCGTGCGAGACGCTTATTCCGAATGGAATCGTTAGCGAGCCACGTAAACGTCTGTACCAAGCTCTTATTTCTGAGTGAAGCATAGTGTTTGGCTGACCACAGACCACACCCCAATGCCTCGAAACATGTCGCCAGGTTTCTCCGCACGCTGAGCGCGCCGCATAGGGCGCGCTTCAGAGTGCAAAGAGCCCGGTGGCTGGTTCCACAAAACGTTCGGAGCTCTCTGCTGCAACGGAAGGCGGAAGGAGCACGGCAGGGTGGAAGTACGCCTACGGAACGCTCGGTAGACCCGGTGCCTCTCCTGAAGTTAGAGCTTGATACACACTCTTATTCTATTCGCTAACGATTTAATTACCGATTAAGAGCTCCCTACGGACTCCTAATCTTTATGCCAACGTTACTTTCCCGCACATCGCGAGCAATTAAGTGGCCTTGAAGCGCGCTTATTCGACAGTGTTCGAAGTTCCGAATGAAATGAGCACCCTTAGAGGGTGCTCATGCTGTAGAGAAACCCGGTATCTTGTTCCAAGACGCCTGGGTTTTTCCGTTATTTGAGGTTTTGAAAGAATACACCAGGGGGACCGAAGGCAGTTGGCCGCCTACCTCACATTGCAACCTAAGAGCCTCGCACAGACTCTTTCATTACTCGCCAACGATTCCATCCCGAATTAAGCGGCTCGCACGGACGCCTAATTCCGAAGTCTGGCTCACTTTCTTCCGTCTAACCATCATTTAAGCGGCCTTACGGGACACGTATTCGATGGTGTCCAAGCTTTCGAACAAAGTAAGCTCTCCTAAGAGACGTTTATTTCATGCCCAAACAGGTGGGCGAGACTCTCTCGACAGTCTAAGCACCCTTAAGGGGGTGCTTAGCTTAGCTCTCGTTATTCTTATTTCTCACAGCCTTGCTTCCGACCCAACTAAACCGTCGTATCCTGCGGTTTGCCGGAGCCTTGACGGCCGCCGCCGTGCCGCACGGATGCGGAAGCCTCCTCCGAACGGCGCATGAACGGCCAATAGTTCGCTTCGCCGAACATCCGAACCATAATCGGGATGAATAGCGGCAGCATAATGAGCGCGTACATAAACAATCCGCACAGCACGATCGTCGCAATCTGCAGCAGCGACATAACGCCCGACGGCAGCATCGCCGCGAACGTTCCGCCCAGTATAACCGCCGCGGACATAATGACCGTTCCCATCCGCCGCATGGCCAGCAGAATCGCTTCCGACGGCGGCAGATGGCGGTATTCCTTGAACCGGTCCATTAAGAAAATACTGTAGTCGATGCCGAGCGCCATGAGCATGACGAAGCCGAAGAACGGCACCGCCCAACTGACGCCGGTATGGCCGAGCCAGCGGACGAAGATAATCTCCGACACGGCCAGCGACGTGTAGAACGTAAGCAGCAGCGATGCGATCATGTACAGCGGCATGACGATCGACCGGAACAAGGCGATCAGAATGATGCCGATGCCGATCAGCATATAGACGACCGTCTTCGCATAATCGGCATCCGAAATGCCGTTCAAATCGTGGTTGCTGCTCGTCACTCCTCCGACCGCGTACTCCGATGAGGCGAACGCCGTATCCTGCAGCCCGCGCGCCGCCGCGGCTTTCAGTTCCTTGATTTTCGACATCGTCTCCATCTCGTAAGGATTGCCTTCGAATACGACGTCGAATTTAACCGTCATCCGATCCGGCGACATATAGGCGTCGAGCGCTTGCGCGAACTGCGCGTCCCGCGCCGCCTGATCCGGCACGAACCAGCCGGTCATGCCTTTGTTCGGAGCGGAAGACAGCTCGGTCAGATAGCCTCTCGCCGAGCCCAGTCCGTCCGTCACCTGCTTCAATCCGTCGACGCTCTGGTCGAGGCCGCCGGTCAGCTCGGAGAGCTGGCCGGTCAGCTCGGCGAATCCGGACTGAAGCCGCTTCTGTCCGCCCGCCAGCTCATCGAGACCCGACGTCACCTCGGGCAGCTTCGATACGATTGCGCCTTGACCGGCTGCCGCCTGATTCAGTCCCGCTTCCAGCTTGCCAATGCCTTCGACTAACGATCGGAGTCCGTCGGCCAGCGCCGCTTGACCGGAAGCCGCCTGACTCAAGCCCTCGTTCGCTTGGCCGATGCCGCCCGCTATGCCGTCAAGCTGGCCGTTCAGCTTACTCAGCCGATCGTGCAGCGAATAGGCGTCGCTGTGCAGCTTGCCGACGGCGCCAAGCGCATTCGTGAACGCCGCGTCGTCGCGCAGCTCCGGATATTTGTCGCCAAGCCCTTCCAGACCTGTGCCGACCGCCGCCAAGCCGTCCGCCAGCTTCGCCTGCTCGTCAGCCAGCGCCGAATAGCTGCTCTGCAACTGCTCCAGACCGCCGCCCAGTCCGCTATAACCGGCTTCCAGCTTCCGAGCGGCATCGGAGAGCTGGACGGCGCTTTGACGCGCTTCCTCCAGCCCCGCCTTCAACTGCCCGGCTCCAAGCGAGCCGTCCTTAATGCCTTGCTCGATCCGCTTCATGCCCGCACCGAGCTCAGACAAGCCGGATTTCAACGCCGCCGTGCCTTCCGTCAGCTTGCCGGCGCCCGCTGCCGCTTCCTCCAGCTTCGGCGCATTTTCGCTCAACGACTTGCTCGCTTCGGACAAGCCGTTGCCGATCGTCGTCAGACCGTCGCCGCTCTGACCGAGTCCGTCTTCCAGCGTACCGACCTGATCCGCCACCAGAAAATCGTCCGGGGCCGTGCCGGTCGGCCGCGTCGCGCTGCGAACCGTCTGAACGCCCTCCACCTTGGACAATTCCCGGCTGATCTGCTCGACCGCCGCAAGCCCGTCGGTCGTATCGAGCGGCTTGTCGGACTTGACGACGACCGTCGTCGGCAGCGTCTCGCCCGGTCCGAAGCTGTCTGCGACCAGATTGAACGCTTTGACCGAATTATATTTGTCGCCAATCTCGTCCAGCGAGTTGAACGAGATCGAGCCTTTGTACGCCGCCAGCGCCGGCACCGTGAGCACGAGCAGAATGACGAGCGCCCATAGCGGCCGCTTCAGCGAGAATGCGCCGACCGCGCCCCACATCCGGCTTTCCTTATGCTCCAGCGATCCTTTCGCCGGCCAGAACAGCGCATTGCCCAGCACCGCCAGGAAGAACGGAACGAGCGTGAACAAGGCGATCAGCATGACCGCGACGCCGACCGCAACCGCAACCGCCGAGCGGTACAGGACGAACGTCGAGAAGCCGATCGCGGCGAAGCCGACGAATACCGCAAGACCCGAGAACAGCACCGTGCGTCCCGCCGTCCGGTACGTCTCGACAATCGCCTCCGTACGGTCCCCGCGATGAATCAGCTCTTCTTTATACCGGCTAATCAGCAGAATGCAGTAGTCCGTCCCGATTCCGAACATGACCGCCACCATGAAGATCTGCGTAAAATTGGATAGCGGGAAATCCATATATTCGACGAGAAACGCGACGATCGATTGCGACGTCACATAGCTGAAGCCGACGGCCAGCAGCGGCACGATCGGGGCAACCGCCGAACGGAACACGAGAAACAGAATAATAAGAATGAAGCCGACCGTAATAAGCTCCGTCTTCTTCAAGCCTTCCTGCGAGCTCTGCACGACATCTTCGCCGATGACCCATCCGCCCGTAATGTAGTGATCGGCCTTCACGTCGGACATCGCCCGATAGAGAGCGTCGCTCATCTCTTGCGGCAGCCGCCCGTCCGATTCCACCTTCGCCAGCGCAATGACGGTCGACCCGTCCTTGGACACCATCTGATCCTGCAATTCCTTCGTTATAAAATGGGACGTTACGGACGTTACGCCGTACTGCCGCCCATCGTTCGACAATCGTTGAATCGCTTGCTCCGCCTGAGCCAGATCGTCTGTGTCAAGACCGCCGTCACGATGAAACACGAGCACGGTCGACAATCCCGTATCGCCGCCCTCCTGACCGCTTAATCCTTCAAGCAGCTTCTCCGCCTGCGTGGAGCTGTATCCGTCCGGTACGCCGACCTGCCCTTTGTCCCTAACGAGCTGCGCCATATCGGGTGCGGTCAGCAGCAGCCCGACAAGAGCGGCAATCCATATGACAAGCACAAGCCAACGCATTTTCAAAATGGTTCTCATCCTGCCTCTATCCCTTCCTTCGCATTCTAATTGGATTCCGGCGAGCCTTGCGTATGAACAAGCACGGCGGCCAGTTTCTCGAAGGTCTCTATGAATGTTCGCGCTTCCTTATAATCGAAATGAACCAAATAATGTCCGAGCAGCTCCTCCAGCTTGCTGTCGGACAATCTCGTAATCTCCTCGCCCTCCGGCGTCAGCGCCAAATACGTTACGCGCCGGTCCTTCTCGTCAGGGATGCGATCGATTAACTTTTTGTCGGACAGCCGGGTGATAATGGCGGTAATCGAGCTCTTGGCTACGCAAAAAATATCGGCCAGCTCCGAAGAAGTCGTCCGTCCGTTCTCGCGCAAATAGCGCAGAGCCGAGCATTGGTCGGGCGTAATATCGCCGGGCACGATATCTCTTATCAAGGCGTTCAGCCTGCGGTTTACGGTGAAGGATGCCGCAATATACCGGTCGATCATCTGATGCAGCGTCTCTCTGTCCATCGTTTCACGCTCCTTTCTGTATCATGCGAATCAAATGGTTGTTCGACTGTCGAACAGTTTCATTGTTGAATAGTTTCACTATCGAACTATAACAAATTCGCCCAACCGTCGTCAATCGAACAAAATGTGAACGAACGCCGAAGCCGCCTTGCATTACGCATGAAAAACAGGAGCGGTACAGCCGGGACAAATCGAGCGAGCGAACGATCAGGGAGAACGAGAGGGACGATACGGTAAAAGCGAGGGGATAAAAAATGAAGAAGGACACCGGATCGGCGTCGGGAGACGTAAAATAATGAGGGGATAACAACGCGAAGAAGCATGGCGAAAGCGCGGGCAGATGGATGGGCGAGCGTCAGCGGGCCAATAAGAACGGGCTGGTCGTGTCGGGCGGTGCATACGAAAGAACGGAACACAAGAGAAGCGGAAATTGGCGATGAACGGGACTGCCCAAAGAGGCAATCGCCGGGAAGCCGCATAAATTCGATTTTCAAAAGAGGAGGAAGCAGCGGGGCCGACCGGTCGGATAAAAGAGCGTGAAGACATAAAAAAGGCCGCCCCAGGACGGGACGGCTGCAGACTAAGCGCCTATTCGGCGGTGAACCGAAGCAGGGCGCTGCCGAAATCGTGGCGAAAGCGCGGAGCGGCGATGCCGGCGTACATCAGCTCGTCGCCGCCGTATACGCGGTCGGTGCCGGCGAGGCGGTAATTGCGCGACGGGTCGAGCCCTTTGAGCTTCAGACGGCGAAGGGGCTCGTTCGGCTCGTTCAGCACTTGCACATACACAACCATCGATTCGGCCCGGTCCTTGGATACGAACATCCATGAGGTTTCATTGCCCTCGAAAGGACTGCGCAGACGATAGAAATCGCCGAACTGCACAAGCGGACGAAGCGCTTTGTATTCCGCGATCTGATCGCACACGACTGCCTTATCTTCGTCGGTGAACTTGGTGAGGTCGAGCTCGTACCCGAAATTGCCGGACATGGCGACATGGCCGCGCGTCCGAAGCGACGTCAGCCGGCCGACCTGATGGTTCGGCACTTCGGAGATGTGCGCCCCCATCGCGCCGGTCGGATAGACGATGCTGGTGCCATATTGAATACGAAGGCGCGAGATCGCATCCGTATTGTCGCTCGTCCATGTCTGCGGCATGTAATAGAGCATGCCCGGATCGAACCGCCCGCCGCCGCCCGAGCAGCTTTCGAACAGCACATTCGGAAAGCTCGACGTAATCCGCTCCAGCACGCTGTACAGCCCGAGCATGTAGCGATGCGCCGTCTCCCGCTGACGCTCCGGCGGCAGAAGCGCCGAACCGATCTCGGTCATGTTGCGGTTCATATCCCATTTTACATACGCAATCGGAGCGCTGCTCAGCACACCCGAAATCGTATCGACGAGATACTGCTGCACGTCCGAACGGCTCAGATCGAGAACCAGTTGCTGACGAGCCTCCGTCCGCCGCCGACCCGGCACATGCAAGCACCAATCCGGATGGATGCGGTACAGCTCGCTGTCCGGCGACACCATCTCCGGCTCGAACCAGAGGCCGAACTGCATGCCGAGCTTATTGATTCGCCGCGCCGCATCCTGAAGACCGCCCGGCAGCTTCCGGTCGTTGACGAACCAGTCGCCAAGCGAGCTGGTATCGCTGTCGCGTTTGCCGAACCAGCCATCGTCCAGCACGAACAGCTCCATGCCCGCCTCGCTGCCGACGGCCGCAATCGCCTCCAGCTTATCCGCATCGAAATCAAAATACGTGGCCTCCCAATTGTTGACGAGCACAGGGCGTACGGCATCGCGATAAGCGCCGCGACACAGCCGAGTGCGGTACAGCTCGTGATAAATCCGCGACATGCCGCCAAGCCCGTCCGGCGAATAGACGAGCGCCGCTTCCGGCGCCTGGAACGTCTCTCCCGCTTCCAGACGCCAGCCGAAGTCGAATGGATTAATGCCCATAAACAGCCGGGACGTGCGGAATTGATCGACCTCCACGCCGGCAAGGAAATTGCCGCTGTATACGAGGCTCGCCCCGTATACGTCGCCGGAATCCTCGGTCGCGCCGTGTTCCAGCAGAGCGACGAACGGATTCTGCATATGACTGCTGGCGCCTCTCCGGCTCTCGATCGACTGCATGCCGGGACGCAATGGACTTCGGTATACGTCGCGCTCGCGCGCCCATGCCCCGGACAACTGAAGCAAGTCATAACGATCGTCCTGCATATCGATGCTCATCGACAACACGCGGCGCAGCAAGACAGCGCCGCCGCCCTCGTTCGTTATCGATACCGAGCGGGTAATGGCGTTCAAGCGCTCCATGACCGTATACGACAGCGTCACCGTAAGGCCGGATAAGCTGTCGCGCAGCTTGACGCGCAGCGTCTGCGCCTCGTCGTCCGACTCCGCATAGACGGCGGGCAAGCCCGGGAGCGCCGGCTTGCCTTGCACAATCTCGTGCGACTCGTACCGAAGATCGGTCACCGCCGTACCGTTATCGTATTGCGCTTCAAAAGCCGGCGTGCGGAAATCGGAATTGCCGTAGCCCGGATATTCGTGGGGCATCGTGTCGAAGGAAAGGTCGTGCCGCTCCGGCACCGGATTCGGAGAGAACGAAGGGCGCATGCTGCGCTCGACCAGCGTATGCAATTGATTGCCGCGAATGCGGCGTCCCCAATACACATGGGAAGGATATTGGCCTTCTACAAGCTCGAAAGCGTAGCTCGTTGCGGTCGTCTGAAGATGAAACAACTGCTTGGATACGTCAAATTGAATCGCCAACGGTTCATTTCTCCTTTGCGGCAATAGTCTTGTTCATACCAATATAAAAGGAACGCTCATAATGGATTCATTATGGCATTCCTTTGCGGATTTGAGTATGGAGGTTTCTCGGTTCTATATGGACGAATGTAGCGCAGAGCGCAGGCGGCTCATTTGCGGCGCGAACGACTCGGAAGGGGCGGTTCGCCCTCTGCCGCCTCGCGGACGACAGTCGAGTCATCGTCTGACTTATTGGCATCTGCACGGGAGCCGTCCGCTTGCAAGGCCTCGGCCGGGGATGCCTCTTCGGTCGCCGCTCCCGACGGCAGCGCCAGAGCCGCGGCTTGCTCCATAGCGGCCATGCCGCCCGCTTGCCCGTAGCCCGTCTCCCGCCGATACGCGGCGCGCCCGCTGAACAGCAGCGCCAGCAGCGAGCCCGGCGACGGCTCCACATAATATTCCGCGTGATCGTCCGGCGCCAGAATGACGCCAAGCTGGTGATGCTCGCCCGCATAACGCGCTCGCTGAACGAACCGCTGGTGACCCTCCCGATTCAGAACCTCCAGCTTGCAAAAAGCGGAGTTGCGGTGGAGCGCATCGTACAGCTCCTCCTTCGACCGCACTCTCATTCCGTTGACCTTGTACAAAACCTCGCCGCTCTGCAATCCCATCATAGCCGCCGGCGTTCCCGGCACGACGCCGAGCACCATCAGCCCTTGCCCGTCATGGACGAACAGCGGCGTTCCTTCCGATTCTTTGCGTCCGCTCGACCATATTAGCAGCTCATGCAAGAGCAGCGCGACAAGCGCCGCCAGCGGGAGCAGCTCCGGCAGCCAGGCGGCGGCCAGAGCTGCGGCCGCGACCGCAATACTGTATCCGAGCAGCGACTTCGCGGCTTGCCGCGCTTTGCGCTCCGGCAACTGCGAGCGGGTCCATTCCGTAAAGCCGATAATCATCGGAACCGCCGCGAACGACCAGCCCCCGCCGCCTCCGGCCGAATGCTCGCCCGACAGTAGCGGCAGCAGCGGCGTCCACGGCAGCAGGACGCCCCCGGAGCTTGCCGGAACGAGCAGCAGCAGCGGCACCGCCCAATAGCCCTGCATACGATAAGCGCCGATCAGCTTGCCCCGCTTGCCTTCCATAAATAGCGGCGTAGCGAATTTCGCCCCCTGTCTGCGCACAAGCAGCGCCTCCGCCCCGTGGAGCAGCGCGACAAGGAGCAGCACCGCCGGCATATCGACCGCAGCCAGCGAAGAAGCGGCGCTTCCGAGCCAGTCTCCTCGTTCCTCCAACGCTCCGAAGCCAAGCGCCCATTGCAGCAGCGCCAGCGCCCCGGCCGCATACGCAAAGCATAAATAACGCAGACGCAGCAGCGCCAGCACCGCCGCCGCCCCCCACAGCCAGAGTGCCGCTTCGGCCGTTAAGGAGGCGCCAAGCAGCACCGATACGCCCGACAGCGCCAGCCCGACGGCTAGTCCGGCGACAATCGTCCGACCCAGCAGCAGCTGCCACGCATGAAGCCTAACATGGAACAGCCTCCGTTCCATATTCGTTCCTCGTATGTAGAGAACGGCAATAACAATTAACGCAATATAATAAAACGGCTGCAACAGCGCGTGCACCGCGCCGTCTCCGATCAAACGAAGCCATTCGTTTACCGCATCCATCAGATCCTCCCTTTCGGTCTTCAAGATAAGTGGCCCTCTACGTTAATCGACCGATTCGCCGTCTGAATGAAGACGCCCTCCTTTAATTTCGACACTGCCAACGATATTCCTGCCCGCGTTGCCGCGAACCGCCCCTGCCGACCTATCGCACGAGTTCGATGCGCATGCGCCAAAACGAATGCTTCTCGTGAGCGCCTCTCCTCCGTACACCATCCAATAAGCGCACGCTCACGCCACTCCCAATAAGCGTCCGCATAAGACGCTTATAGCAGGACATCAGCCGTCAGCCACCCTTTAAGCGTCCCGTAGAGATACTTGCCCGCTCAAGTTGCTTCAATCCGCCCCTCGTTCGCACACTTTAAGTATCTTTAGCAGACTCTTGCAACGCCGCAGCAGCGGAGCCCCGACCATTAAGCTACTCTCCAAATTACTTATTTCGCCGACGGAAGGCAGGAAAGCAGACAGCGATGGCCACAACAGCGCGCCCCTCCGCCAGTACCTATATCAAGCTACTCTCCAAGGCACTTATTCCACGCAAAAAAGAGCGCCTTCCAGCGCTCTCGTTGCCGCTACAACGGCACATCTGCCGCCATAGCAATAGGACAGGCGGCTCTAGCTTGCCGCCTTTGTTAGCTTCTCCCGCACGATGCCGAGCGCCTTGTTCAATTGAACGTCGTTGCGCTCCTCGCGAATCCATTTGACGACATCCCGCTCCAGCGCATCCGCCGTCGCGGTATCGACCACTCCGGTAACCGGAATGCCTGCCGTCTGCTGGTATTGCTTAACGGCGCTTTCGGTTTTCTCGCTGAAATAGCCATCGCTCCGGTCCGTCTTGTAGCCGATCGCCGTAAGCATCAACTGCAAGCTCCTCACATCGTCGCCAAGCTGATCTTTGCGCAGCGTCTCGGTCCGCGACAGTCTTGCTGCTTTATACACGGCCGGCGGCGCAATCTTCACATCCGGCTCGACTCCCTTGCCGTGTACCCATGTGCCGTTCGGCGTCAGCCATTTGGCAATCGTCATCTTCACGATGCTGCCGTCTCCGATCGTCTTGTTGAACGATACCTGCACCGTCCCTTTGCCGAACGTCTTCTCGCCCACAAGCACCGCGCCGGCCGACTGCTGCAAGGCGCCCGCCAGTATTTCCGAAGCGCTCGCGCTGCCTTCGTTCGTCAGCACCGCGATCGGATAAGCTCGTCCCGCTCCTTCGGATTCCGTCGCCTGCCGGCGGCCGTCGCGGGACTCCACCTGTACGATCGTTTTGCCTTTCGCAATGAACGGCTCCACAATTTTCTCCACGACCGGCAATACGCCGCCCGGATTGTTGCGGACGTCGATCACCAGCCCTTTCATCCCTTGCTCCTCCAGCCTCTTCAGCTCGTCCTCGAACCGTTCCGCCGTATTCATCGAGAACTGCCGGATTTCAATCAATCCGACGCCGCCTTCTTTCATCGAGGCATACACCGTCTCGACGTCGATATCGTCGCGCACCAGCTCCAGCCGAATCGGCTTGCCGACGCCCGTGCGCTGAATCTCCAGCTTCGCTTTCGTTCCGCGCGGCCCGCGAATTTTCGTTACGGCATCGTTCAGCTTGAGTCCGTTCAGCTTCTCTCCGTTCACCGACAGCAGCACGTCCTTCGGCAGAAGGCCCGCCCGCTCCGCCGGCGAATCTTTAATGGCTGAAATGACGATGACTTTGCCGTTCTCCATCGTCACTTCGGCGCCTATGCCGGTGAAAGACCCGTCGACCGTCTCGGAAAAATGCTTCGCCGTATCCTTCTCCATATAGACGGAATATGGATCATCGAGCGAGGTAATCATCCCGGCGATCGCGCCGTTAATAACCTCATCCCGCTTCACGTCCTTGTAATAATTGCTCTCGATCAGCTCCATGACCGCGCCAAGCTTCGCCGTCTCCTTGGCGCTCAAGCCGCCCTGCGCGGCAGCGGCAGAGCCCGAGACCGGCAAGCCGTCGTCCAGCCGCTTCACGACCCAATTCTCCGTCGCTACGAGCGTGCCCACTACCGAGACCGCCATCGTCACGGCCACGAATGCGATAACCGTCCGCAATTTGAAAAACATATCGCCACCACCTTGTCTGTCCTTCTACAGCCTTGCTGCCGCCGCTTGGATCGTTCAGCCGCATGCAATACAACGAGTAGTATATGACAAGCCTTTCCTTTTTATTTGATGCAATGGAGGCGAATATAAGGAAAGGAGCCACTCGCGTGACTCCGATCGTCGGCATTCGTTATCGTGAACAGGCCGTGCCAGCCATCGTCTATTTCAAGTAATCGTTCGGATCTTTGGCCGTTCCGTTCAAGCGAACCTCGAAGTGCAGATGGTTGCCTGTGGAATTGCCCGTCGAACCGACTTCGGCAATTTTTTGTCCGCGTTTCACGCTCTCGCCGATCTTGACTTTAATGCCGCCCTTGCGGATATGTCCATACAGCGTCCACAAGCCGTTGCCGTGGTCCAAAATAACGGTGTAACCGTACCCGTTCGTCCAGCCCGCCGTAATGACGACGCCCGACTCCGCCGCATAAATGTTGGTGCCCTCGGGAGCTGCCATATCGATACCGGAATGCAGCCTCCTCGTATGATAGATCGGATGCGTCCGGTAACCGAAGCCGTCGCTTATCCGATACGAGTCTTTAATCGGCACCGCCAGCTTCCCGCCAGTGTAGAATACGGTCTGCTTCTTCTGTTCCTCGCGCTTCTTCCGTTCGAGATCGGCCGTTTTCCGCGCCAGCTCGAGCATTAGCTTCTCCTGCTCCTCGCTGATGTCTTCAAGCTCCGCCATCTTCTGATTATATTGCGCGACGAGCTTTTCCTTCGCCTTCTCCTTCTGTTCGAGCAGCGCCTCGTAATCTTCGAGCTTCTCGTACTTCTTGCGGAGATCCGCGAACTTGTCTTTAATCTCTGCTTCTTTCTGTATGACGAGAGCCTTGTCCTTCTTATGCTGCTCCAAGATATCCTTGTCCTGATTGACGATCGACTGCAGCGCATCGAACCGATCGATAAAATCGGTGAAGCTGGCCGAGCTCATCAGCACGTCCAAATAAGATACGACCCCGTTCTGATACATAAGCTGCAAGCGGGAATCGAGCATCTTCTTGCGCGCGGCCACGCGCGCCGACGCCTCTTCCTTCTCCTTGCCGGCGACCATCAGGTCTTCCTCTGTCTGATCGATCTGCTTCTGTACGCCGTTGCGCTGCTGTCCGATCGTATCCATCTGCTTCAAAATCTCATTCACGGACTGCGCCGCTTCATTCTTCTTCGCGAGCACGTCCTTGCTCTCCTGCTCGGCCGAATGTCTTACCGATGCCGCCTCTTGCGCTTGCTTCTTCACTTTCTCCAACTGCTTGTTGATCTCGCTGATTGTGGAGGATGCTTCGGCTTCGGGAGCATCGGCCTTCGTCTGCCAGACGGCGACCGTCACGAGCAGCGCCAGCAGCGCCGCTACGGTCTTTTTCCAAGTTCCGGACCTCTTCACCTGCATAATCACCTACACTTTCAAATACTTGCGTACCGAAATCGTGCTGCCCCATACGCCAAGCAGCGAACCAAGGCCGACAAGAGCGACCGTCAACAAAAAGGCAACGTCGTTGTAATCGACAAGCGTAATCATCGCCAATCCAAGATCGACCTTCGTCATCTCAATCAGCTTCGAATAGCCGTACAGCAAAGCGCCGGCCGTAATAAGGGAAGAGAAAAATCCGATCAAGGCCCCCTCGACGAAGAACGGCCATCGGATGAACGCGTTCGTCGCGCCGACCAGCTTCATAATGCCGATCTCCCGCCGCCGATGAATAATCGTCATCTTAATCGTGTTCGAAATCAGGAACATCGCCGTGACGGACAGACCGATGACCAGCACGATGCCGATCGTCCGGACGACGTCGGTCACTTTGAACAGCTTCTCAACCGTCCCTTGCCCGTACTTCACGTTCATGATCGGCTTCGTGCCGTCCGCATTATTGAGCGCCTTGATCTGCTTCGCCACGTCCGCGATCGTCCTCGGCTCGAATACCTCGACCGTGAACGAATCCGGCAGCGGGTTGTTCGTGCTGTCGAATCCATCGAGCAAGTAATCGCCGTCTTCGCCCAGGTTGCTGCGCAGCAGCTCTAGCCCTTCTTCCTTCGACACGAACGTGATGTTCTTCACGTCGGCCATATTGCCGATATCGTTATTCAGCCTGTCGATCGCCGCCTGATCGGCATTCAACTGAAGAAATACGCGGATCTGCACCTGACTCTCCACTTGGGAGGCAAAATGGCTCACGTTCAGCGACAGCAGCAAAAACACGCCTAATATAAACAGCGAGATAAAAATAGAGGATACCGATGCGAACGACATCCAGCCGTTGCGCGCGATGTTCTTAACCCCTTCCCGCAAATGTCTCAGAAAGGTTCTAAATTTCATAACCGTACTCCCCTCTTACTTCATCGCGTACGATTGCGCCGTTCTCGATGGCAATGACGCGCTTGCGAAGCGAGTTGACGATTTCCCGGTTATGAGTAGCCATAACGATCGTTGCGCCCCGGAAGTTGATTTCCTCCAGCAGGTTCATAATGCCCCATGACGTCTCCGGGTCCAGATTGCCTGTCGGCTCGTCCGCTACGATAACGGACGGATTGTTAATAATGGCGCGCGCGATTGCGACGCGCTGCTGCTCTCCGCCCGATAGCTGCGACGGGAGGCTGTTATGCTTGCCTTTCAGACCGACAAGCTCGATCACTTCCATCGCCCGCTTGCGAATGACCTTCTTCGGCGCCTCGATTACTTCCATCGCGAAAGCGATATTTTCGTATACGGACATTTTCGGCAGCAGCCGGAAGTCTTGAAAGATGACCCCGATGTTGCGGCGCACGTACGGAATTTTGCGAGGCTTCAACTTGCCTATATTAAAGCCGTTGACGGATATTTGTCCTTTCGTCGGGACTTCCTCCCGGTAAATCAGCTTCATGAACGTCGATTTGCCTGCGCCGGAAGGTCCGACGAGGTACACAAAATCATTACGATCTATACGGACAGAGACGCCGCGAAGCGCATGCGTACCGTCAGCGTACGTCTTCCAGATATCTTGCATTTCGATCACGGTATCACATCCTGTAAGTTGTCGACGCTACTATTTCGACAGGAAGACGCGAAATCCTCTATGAACTCGTTGCTTTCCTCATTTTTTAACAATTCTAATCCAAGAAAAATTCGACAAATAGCCGTCGCAAAATTCGTCGACCCCTGCGTAAGGGACTAGACCAAACATTAGAGCCGAAGCAATCGGAGCCGGTTGCCGTCTTTAACAAATCTTTATCTTGCTCGCGCCGCCGGAGACGTAACATCCGGGTTCGTCCAAACGTTTATAATTTTATCCAATGTTTAGGAGGGTTAAAGGGATGAAATCGACCATATTGGCACAAGGGCTCGCAGCCGTCTGCGCGCTTGCGCTGCTCGCCGGATCGCCTGCCGCCGCCGCGCTGGCGGCAGGAAACGGCTCGACGGCAAAGTCGGGCGACGATAAGCTGACGAAAGAAAGAATTGCAATCGGCTATGCGGATCAGAACGGCACGCGGCTGCTGGGGCTGATGTCCGCCAAGGAGGATGCCAAGCCGTTCACGCAAGCCGTTTGCGCTCCGAACGAGAAGCTTTCCATTGCCAGCGCCGGTTACCAGCAAGACGACGGGCAAGGCAGCTACCGGCAGAGCATGTGGAATTTCGATCACGATGAGGGCGCGCTGTACCGGGTCAAGGGAAAAAGCAAAGCCACGCCGAACAATAGCTGCATTCTGACGACGAAGGATGCTTGGACCGGCTACTCGTTCCCTGTCTATAAAGCGGCCAAGGGAGAAAAGCTGTCGGCGGCTCTCGTCGCCCGGATCGAGAAAGTAAGCCACCGGAAAGTTATCCAGCACGAACGGATCGGGACAATCGGATCGAATACGACGGTCGCGCTTGTCGAATACGATCATTCCGACGGCACCGCGCTCGCCGCCATTGCGCTAATAACCTCCGCGACAACCGTTCTTTACGTCTTGGAAGGCGACGCCGGCCATTCGGACGGCGGCTCGATCTGGCGGGTCGACGACGGCGGACAAATCCGCGCTTCCCACTTCCGCATCGTTACGGCGGCCCGATCCGCAAGCGGCTATGCGCTCGGACTGGAATGGTACGGAACGGAATCCAACGTCGTGCTCGTGCTCAAGCAAAAGGACCGCAAATTCGTTGAGGTTGACGGGGGAGGCCGTTATATCGCACCGGTATAAGACCGGCTGCATAGCCGCGCGGTAGGCGTAAAGGCATATTTTGTGCGCGTCAGGGCAAGTTCGGGGGAACTGCAAGCATATCTTATAAGAGCAGCCAAGCCGAACGAGGCTTCCATACGGTTCTCGGGGATTAAGGGAGAGGAGCTGGATAAGAATGAAACGGGTTCATATCGCGGTTATCGTATTGATCGGCTTGCTTCTGCTCGGCTCGATTGGTTGGGGAGCGGCGTGGCTGTATGCGAACGATTCCACCGTTCCTAAGGGAACGACGGCAGGCGGCATTCCGATCGGCGGCATGGATATCGACAACGCTTCCTCCCTGCTATCTCAATATGCCGTCAATTGGGGGCAGCAGCAGGCCGTCATTACGGCGAACGACGCCGGCGCCAAGGGAGACAGTCGGACCTGGACGCTGGAGGAACTCGGCTATTCGGCGGACGTCTCCGAAGCTATAGAAGCGATCGAGATGCTGCGCTCCGGCAGCATTATCGAACGGGCCCGATATCGGCAAGCCTTCGAGACGACGCTGAGCGTCAACTATTCGGCGGACTCGGACCGGGTCGACAAAGAAATTCGCCGGCAATGGGGCTGGGTGGACAGCAGCGTCGCGACGGATGCCACGCGCATCATTACGGACAACGACCGCGTCGTCTACACGCCCCATCAGGTCGCTTATCGGATCGATGCGCCTGCCCTGCGGACGAAGCTCGATGAAGAAGTGCGCACGCTGCAATCGGCGACGCCTGCGACGGCGGAACAGATTCGGAAGGTCGCGCAGCGGAAGCTTGGGCTGGCGTTGCCGATCAAGATTGTAGAGCCGGATGTGACGCTGGAGAAGCTGAAAGCGGAAGGCGTCGACCGGCTGATTATGTCGTTCACGACCGACTTCGCAACGAGCGCCGAAGGACGCGCCTATAATGTGACATCGACGGCGAAGAGCTTGAACGATGCGGAGCTTGCGCCGGACGAAGTGTTCGATTACGGCAAGATCGTAAAAGCGACGGAGCAGCACTTCGGCTACCGCGAAGCGCCGGTCATTCAGAACGGGAAGCTCGTGCCCGGCATCGGCGGCGGGATCTGCCAAGTATCGAGCACGCTGTACAATGCCGTGCTTCGCATCGGCCTCGACATCGTCGAGCGGCGCAACCATTCCATTCCGGTCAGCTACCTGCCTATCGGGCAGGATGCGACGTTCTCCGAAGGCGGCATCAACTTCCGCTTCCGCAATTCGACCGGCAAGCATCTCGTTATTCGCACCGTCGTCGAGAACAAGAAGCTGACGGTGAAGCTGTTCGGCACGATGCCGGACAACGTACGTTACGATATCGATTCGAAGACGGTAAGCACCATCGAGCCGCCGGTGAAGGAAACGGTCAGCAGCCAGCTTCCCGCGGGCGGACGTCTCGTCGTGCAGCAAGGCAAGCCGGGCTACATCGTCGAGACGTACCGCACGATGTACAAAGACGGCGTGGCCGTCTCCCGCAAGCGGATTTCCCGCGACACGTACAAGGCCGAGCCGACGCTCGTCAGCGTCGGAAAGGGCGGTAAAGCGGACGACCGGAAAGGTCCGGGAGCGCCCGCGGAACCGAAAGAGCCGATAATCGAGGACGGCATCGGAGCATAACGATACGGCAGGCGTATTCCTGTCACCGCCGTCAGGTCAGGCTGACAGCGCAGAAGGCGGCGTGGTACAATGAGCATAGAGAAAGGAGCGGCGGTCAGGCCGCTCCTTCGGCGGCAATCGCATTGGCGGCGGTTGCCGCCGGGCACTGCTGCGCCTGATAGACCGCGACCTTGCAGGGGGGCGGTCTATTTCTTTTTGTGAAAGGCCAGCAATGTCACAACGAGCATAGCGAACGATATCATAAGCGTCAGCGCTTGATACACTTCCATCCTCTCCCCCCTTTCGAGGGCCTCACCCTTGGCGCGGGCCTGTTCGCTGTCCTGCGACTGTTCTACAATTATAGCAATATTCATTCATAAAGGGAACATACGTTCTATAAAATAGTTCAAAACCGACCCGCTCTCTCTTCCCCTCAAGCCGTAGCGAACAACAGCTCCCGTTTCTTGTAGGCCAAGATCCTTCGCGGAACGGACTCTCATGGCCGCACAAAAAAGACGCTTTGCCGCAATGGCAAAGCGTCCGTTATTCCTATTCCGTTAACCGCATCGGCAATTAGCGGCTCTTCTCCGCGAACTCCGTCACCCAAGCCGCCGTAGCCTCAAGCTCGACTTGGGCGCGGGCGATCGCTTCGCTCACTTGAGGCGACGCCGTACCGCCGTATACGTTGCGGGCGTTGACGACGTTCTCCGGCTGCAGCACCGCGTAGATGCGGTCGTCGAACAGCGGGGAGAACTGCTTGAATTCCTCCAGCGTCAGATCAAGCAAATATTTGCCCTGCTGGATGCAGTACAGCACCGTCTTGCCGATGACTTCATGCGCTTGGCGGAACGGCAGCCCCTTGCCGACGAGGAAGTCGGCGATATCGGTCGCGTTCGAGAAATCCTGATTGACCGCTTGGCGCATAATGTCCTTATTGACCTTCATCGTGGTAATCATCGGAGCGAACAGTTGCAGCGCGCCTTGCAGCGTACGAACCGTATCGAACATGCCTTCCTTGTCTTCCTGCATGTCCTTGTTGTACGCGAGCGGCAGCGACTTGAGCACTGTCAGCAGGCCGATGAGGTTGCCGTATACACGGCCCGTCTTGCCGCGGACAAGCTCCGGCACGTCCGGATTTTTCTTCTGCGGCATAATGCTGCTGCCCGTGCAGAACGCGTCGTCCAGCTCGACGAAACGGAATTCCGTGCTCGACCAGAGGATAAGCTCCTCCGACAGGCGCGACAAGTGCATCATAATGATCGACGCATGCGACAGAAACTCCAGAATGAAGTCGCGGTCGCTGACCGCATCCAGACTGTTCTCGTATACGCGGTCAAAGCCAAGCTGCTTCGCGACGAAATGGCGGTCGATCGGGAATGTCGTCCCCGCGAGCGCGCCCGCGCCGAGCGGAAGCGTGTTGATCCGCTTATAGCTGTCCCGCAGACGCTCCGCATCGCGGCCGAACATCGAGACGTACGCCATCAGATGATGCGCGAACAGAATCGGCTGCGCACGCTGCAGATGCGTGTAGCCCGGCACGATCGTATCGAGATTCGCCTTCGCCTGCTCCAGCAGCGCCGATTGCAGCTTGTGCAGCAGATCGACGAATTCGACGACGCGCTTGCGCAGATACAAGTGCATGTCGGTCGCGACTTGATCGTTGCGGCTCCGTCCCGTATGCAGCTTGCCGCCTACCGGTCCGATGTCGTCGATCAGCGCTTTCTCGATATTCATATGAATATCTTCGTCCGCAATCTCATACTCCCAGTCGCCGCGCTTAATGCGTTGAAGAACGCGGTGAAGGCCGTCCTTGATCGTCTCGACGTCCGCATCGGGAAGAATGCCTTGCTTTCCGAGCATCGTGACATGCGCCAAGCTTCCCTGCACGTCCTCTTCGGCCAGTTCTTTATCGAACGTGATCGAAGCGGTATATTCTTCAACCAGTTGGTCGGTTTTTTTCGTGAAACGCCCGCCCCACAATTTGCTCACTCTCGAACACTCCTCTACAAATTTTGACGACAAGGCTTGATTGCCTGCATAGAAGCCGCTCAGGCAGCCTTGTCGCCCTTTATATACAGAAAATAAGAGTCCGGAACAAGACCCTTATTTCCTTCGTACGTGTATACGGTTCACTGCGGAACGCGGCTCGGAAACGGGCACCGCCTCCAAGCCGCAAGGCAGGCAAAATTATTGTTTGTTCTGCGCCACGCCGGACGCTACTTTCAGACGAAGCGCGTTCAGGCGGATGAAGCCCGTTGCGTCGTCTTGGTTGTACGCTTTCGAAGGATCGGCTTCCATCGTCGCGATGTCCGGGTTGTACAGGCTGACCGGGCTTTGCACGCCGGCGCCGATGACATTGCCTTTGTACAGCTTCAGGCGAACGACGCCCGTTACGTTCTTCTGGCTTTCCGCGACGAGCGCTTGCAGCGCGAGACGCTCGGGCGCGAACCAGAAACCGTTGTATACGAGCGTAGCATACTTCGCGATCAGGCCGTCGCGCAGATGCATAACGTCGCGGTCCATTGTGAGCGACTCCATTTTGCGGTGAGCGGCGAACAGAATCGTACCGCCCGGCGTTTCGTACACGCCGCGGCTCTTCATGCCGACAAAGCGGTTCTCGACCATGTCGACGCGACCGATGCCGTGCTTGCCGCCAAGCTCGTTCAGCTTGTCCATAACGCCGAGCGGACTCAACTGCTCGCCGTTGATCGCCACGCAGTTGCCTTGCTCGAACGTCAGCTCGACGTACTCGGCTTGATCCGGCGCATCCTCAGGGGAAACGCTCAGCACATACATATCTTTGCACGAGTCGGCGCTTGGATCGAACCAAGGATCCTCGAGCATGCCGCTCTCGAAGCTGATGTGCAGCAGGTTGCGGTCCGTCGAGTACGGCTTCGCCGCGGATGCCGTTACCGGAATGCCGTGCTTCTCGGCATAAGCGATCATCTCGGCGCGGCCCGGGAATTCATTGCGGAACTGCTCGCTGCGCCAAGGCGCGATCACTTCGATCTCCGGCGCGAGCGCCGCAGCCGTCAATTCGAACCGAACCTGATCGTTGCCTTTGCCCGTCGCGCCGTGCGCGATCGCCGTTGCGCCTTCCGCGCGCGCGATGTCGACCATGCGCTTAGCGATCAGCGGACGCGCGATGGACGTGCCCAGCAGATATTGGCCTTCATACAACGCGCCGGCTTGGAACATCGGGAAGATGAAGTCTTTCGCGAATTCGTCTTGCAGGTCGTCGATGTATACTTTCGATGCGCCCGTCGCAAGCGCCTTGGCTTCCAGACCGTCAAGCTCCTCGCGCTGGCCGATATCAGCCGTGAACGCGATGATTTCCGCGTCGTACGTTTCTTTCAGCCATTTCAGAATAACCGAGGTGTCCAGACCGCCCGAGTAGGCAAGGACGATTTTTTGTTTTGCCATTGCTAACGCTCCTCTATGATCGATATTGTATAAAATCCGGCACGGCTCGCGGGCGCTTCGCTCGAAGCGGCGCCCGCGTCAGCCCGTTGTTTTACATAATGGCGGCCATAATCGCTTTCTGCGCATGCAGACGGTTCTCCGCCTGATCGTAAATGATCGAATGCGCGCCGTCGATGACGCCTTCGCTTACCTCTTCGCCGCGATGCGCCGGCAGGCAGTGCATGAACAGATAGTCTTTCTTCGCGTATTTCACAAGCTCCTCGTTGACCTGATAGCTCGCGAACGCGATCTCGCGCTCCTTCTGCTCCGCTTCGAAGCCCATGCTCGCCCATACGTCCGAGTAGACGATGTCCGCGTCTTCGATCGCTTCTCTCGGATCGCGGCACATCTGGATTACCGAACCCGTTGCCGCAGCGGCCGCTTTCGTCTGCGCGACGATATCCGGGTCGGCTTCGTAGCCTTCCGGCGACGCGACGGACATGGTCATGCCGAGCTTGGCCGCGCCCATGAGCAGCGAATGCGTCATGTTGTTGCCGTCGCCGATATAGGCAATTTTCAGCCCTTCCAGACGGCCCTTGTGCTCCAGAATCGTCTGGTAGTCGCACAACGCCTGACAAGGATGCGCCGCATCCGTCAAACCGTTAATGACCGGCACCGTCGAGCTGCGAGCCAGATCGATGACGATCTTGTGCGCGAACGTGCGGATCATAATGCCGTCGAGATAACGGGAAAGCACTTGACCCGTATCCCAGATCGGCTCGCCGCGGCCGATTTGCAGATCGTTGCGGCTGAGGAACAGCCCTTGACCGCCGAGCTGATAGATGCCGACCTCGAACGATACCCGCGTGCGCGTCGACGACTTCTCGAACACCATGCCAAGCGTCTTGCCTTTCAGCGGCTGATAAACCTCGCCGGCCTTCTGCTTCCGTTTAATGTCGATCGCCAGATCAATCAGGTAACGAACCTCTTCGGGAGCGTAATCGGCCAATGCGAGAAAGTCCCGTCCTTTGAGCGATAGCGCCAACTCTTCGTTCAATGTATGCTGCATAGCTTATAACCTCCTATGGCGACGGCAACGGCATGATGGCCGATTGCCGTCGATGGATACAATCCTCTATTTCAGCCGCTTGTTCAGCAGCTCCGCCAAAATCTCAACCGCCTGGTCGATCTCCTCCTGAGACACAAGCAGATTCGGCAGCAGACGCAGCACGTTCGGACCGGCGGACAGCACAAGCAAGCCCTTCTGCTGCGCTTCCGCAATGACCGAAGCTACCGGCTCCGCGCACTCGATGCCGATCAGCAGGCCAAGACCGCGAACGTCCTTCACGTAATCGTTATGCGCAAGCTTTGCGCGAAGCTGGCTCATCAAATATTCGCCTTGCTTCGCCGCCCGTTCCGGGAGGTTCTCTTCGACGATCGTCTCGATCGTCGCTTTCACGGCAGCCGTAGCAATCGGCGTACCGCCGAACGTCGAGCCGTGGCTGCCCGGACCGAACGCTTCGCGAAGCGGTTCCTTGGCCGCCATAGCGCCGACAGGGAAGCCGCTGCCAAGCCCTTTGGCCAGCGTAAAAATGTCCGGTTCAATGCCGTAATGCTCATGCGCGAACAATTTGCCCGTACGTCCCATGCCCGTCTGAATCTCGTCAATGATGAGCAGCGCGCCGCGCTCGCGGCACAGCTTCACGAGACGATGCAGATAAGCCGGATCGACCGGAAACACGCCGCCCTCCGCCTGCACCAGCTCCAGCATAACCGCCGCCGTCTTGTCCGTTACGGCCGACTCCAGCGCCGCCAGATCATGCAGAGGAATGTAATGGAAGCCCTCCGGAAGCGGAGCGAACCCTTCCTTCACTTTTTCTTGCCCCGTTGCCGTCAGCGTCGCCAGCGTCCGTCCGTGGAACGAGTGCGCGAACGTCACGATCTCGTAACGGCCGTTGCCGAGCACCATCTGCTGATAGCGGCGCGCCAGCTTGATCGCCGCTTCGTTCGCTTCCGCGCCGGAGTTGCAGAAGAACACCGCATCGGCGGCGCTGTTCGCCGTAATCAAGCGAGCCGCGTCCTCCTGATTCGGAATGCGGAACAGGTTGGACACATGCCACAGCTCGTCGAGCTGCTTCACGAGCGCTTCCTTCACCCGCTTCGGCGCATGCCCCAAGTTCGTAACGGCAATGCCGCTGATGAAATCGAGATATTTGTTCCCTTGGTCATCCCACAGCCAGCTCCCTTCGCCCTTCACCGGCGAAATCGGAAATCTGGCGTACGTCGGCAGCAAAGCGTCTCCTGCGCCTGCCAACTGTCCGTTCTGAGCTGTCGATTGTTTCACCGCTTCGCTCATCTTCATTGCTCCTCTCGCTTGCCCAAGCAAAATATAGCTTAACGCACAATACGCGTACCGATGCCGCCCTCAAGCACAGCCCGCGTCAGAACGCCCGGCTCGTCGCCCTTGACGATCACGACTTCGCTGACGCGGCCCTGAATGCACTGGATCGCCGCCCGAACCTTCGGAATCATGCCGCCATAAATTTCGCCGCTTGCAATCATCGCCTCGATCTCTTCCACGGTCACCGTCGGCAGCACCCGCTTCTCTCCGTCCACCGTCTTCAGAATGCCCGGCACGTCGGTCACGACGATCATCCGCTCGACGCCCAGATGCGAAGCAACCGCGCCTGCCGCCGTGTCGGCGTTAATGTTGTACCGCTGGGCGTTATCGTCGATGCCAATCGGCGCAATGACCGGAATGTAGCCCATCGCCATTACGCCCTCGATGACGGCCGCGTTCACGTCCGTCACGTCGCCGACGAAGCCGATCTCGCGGCTGTTCGCAACCGGCTTCGCTTGAATAAGCTTGCCGTCGACGCCGGACAAGCCGAGCGCCTTGGCGCCGTTTTGCCCGATTTTGCGTACGATTTCCTTGTTGATTCGTCCTGCCAGCACCATCTCGACAACGTCGAGCACTTCGTCGCTCGTCTTCCTCAGGCCGTTCACGAATTCCGTCTCGATGCCGAGCTTGCCGAGCGTATCGTTAATCGCCGGACCGCCGCCGTGTACGATGACCGGACGGACGCCCGTCTGCTGAAGCTCCTTAAGCTCCGCAAAAAAGCTGTTCGGCAGCGCCGCAAGCGTGCTGCCGCCGCATTTCATCACAAACCGCTGATCCATATCGTCCGTTCTCCTTCGCCCTTCGCTTACGTCCGGTATGCCGCGTTGATGCGGACGTAGTCATATGTCAAATCGCAGCCCCAAGCCGTTGCCGCTCCGTCGCCGTTATGCAGATCGATGTGAATGACGACCGTATCGCCCTTCAAATATTCAAGCGCCGCGTCCTCGTCGAAGCCGATCGGTCGGGACTGCTCCAGCGTCACGATGTCGCCCAGACGAATGTCGACCGTGTCCACGTTAACCGGCTGGCCTGCGCGCCCGAGCGCCATGATGATGCGGCCCCAGTTCGCATCTGCGCCGAAAGCGGCCGACTTGACGAGCGGGGAACCGACGACCGTCTTGGCAATCGCCTGCGCCGAATCGTCGCTCACCGCGCCGCGCACCTGTACTTCGACGAGCTTCGTCGCTCCTTCGCCGTCGCGTGCGATCGCTTTCGCCAGCACCTCGCACACATAGCGGAAGCCGGCCGCGAAAGCGTCCCAGCCTTCATGCGCCGGCGTAAGCGTATCGTTGCCCGCCAAACCGCTCGCCATCGCAAGGAGCGTATCATTCGTGCTGGTGTCGCCGTCGACCGTAATCATGTTGAACGTCAAATCCGTCGTTTGGCGGAGCAGTCGAGCCAGCTCTGCGCTGCCGACCGCCGCATCCGTCGTCACAAAGCCGAGCATCGTCGCCATGTTCGGGTGGATCATACCCGAGCCTTTGGCCGTTCCTGCGATATGTACCGTCTTTCCGTTCAACTCCAGCTTGACGCATGCCGTCTTCTCGACAAGGTCGGTCGTCATGATCGCCTGATTGAAGTCGGCTGAGCCGGCGCTGTCCGCCCACAGCTTCGCCGGAAGCTGCTCGATGCCGCTGCGTACGCAGTCCATCTTCAGATTCTCGCCGATGACGCCCGTCGATGCGACGGCGATATGCGCCGCAGGCACGCCAATCGCTTCGGCGAATTTCGCGCGCATTTCATAAGCGTCCGCCTCGCCTTGCTTACCGGTGCAGGCGTTGGCGTTGCCGCTGTTGACGATGACGCCGCGCAGCAGCCCTTCTTCTCCGATGGAGTTCTTCGTGACGAGAATCGGCGCCGCTTGAAACGCGTTCAGCGTATACACGCCGGCTGCCGATGCCGGCACCTCGCATATAATTGCGCCCAGGTCGTTGCGCGTCGTTTTTTTCAGACCGCAGTGCAGCCCGCCTGCTTGGAAGCCGCGCGGCGTCGTAACGGAGCCGTCGGCTACGATTTGGAATTGTGGCTGTGACATCGTTCTTCTTCTCCTTTGATGTATAAATGACGACATTTCGATCAGGTTCGGTGCTGCGAGCTGCGGAATCGTATCGGCCTTCGATCGCTGTTGTCCCCCGATTGTTATGATTATATAAATTCCGAATCGGTTACAATCCGGGGACAAAGGCGAACGTATTCACTTCTGCGGCTCGATACAGTCCCTACGCTCTTTCACACTCGCCATCTGAGCTCGTCGCATCGAACGATTATTTATGAGAGTGGACAGCTCGCTGGCTCTATGAGCAGGCCGCCGCGGCCTTATAGGCTTCGGATGCCGCTGTGCGCTGCCATGAAGGTTAAGAAAGTTAGTTAGCCGGTTCGCAGCAACGAGCTCCGGATATTGCGCTTCAAAGTCGTTCTCGTCGAGCCTTCATATTGAGACTTACGGATAAGCCGGTACGAAATTGAGACCGAGCGTTTCGTCCCAGCCCATCATCAGGTTCAAGTTCTGAATCGCTTGACCCGCCGCGCCTTTGACGAGGTTGTCGATAACGGAAACAATCGTAACCCGTCCCGTACGCTCGTCCGCGCTAAAGCCGATATCGCAATAGTTGGAGCCCCATACTTCCTTCGTTTTCGGCCATTGGCCGGCGCCGCGTACGCGAACGAACTTCCGTCCTTCGTAATACTGGCGGTACAGCTCCACGAAATCCGCATCCTTATGAGCGCCGATAACCGTTGCGTACATCGTGGACATAATGCCGCGCGTCATCGGCACGAGATGCGTCGTGAACGTCGTCGTCACTTGCTTGCCGGCAACGTCGGAGAGCGCCTGCTCAATCTCCGGAATATGCTGATGTCTATTGACCTTATACGCGCTTAAGTTCTCGTTCAGCTCCGAATAGTGCGTGCCGAGGCTTGCGCCGCGTCCCGCTCCGGATACGCCGGACTTCGCATCGATAATAATCGTCGCCGGATCGATCCAGCCCGCATTGACGGCCGGAATAAGACCGAGCAGCGTCGCGGTCGGGAAACAGCCCGGATTCGCGATCAGATCGACGCCTTTCACACGGTCGCCGTACACTTCCGCCAATCCGTAGACGGCCTGTTCGAGATACTTCTCGTCGGCCGACGGCTTCTTGTACCACTGCTCGTATTGAGCGGGCGATTTCAACCGGTGGTCGCCGGAAATGTCGATGACCTTCAATCCCGCCTCGAGCAGCTCCGGGGTCAGCCTCGTCGCAACGCCTGCCGGCGTTGCCAGAAAAACGACGTCCGCCTTCGCGCGAATCGCCTTCGGATCGACACCGTCCAGCAGATCGGTGCAAATTTCTGTCAAATGCGGATAGCCTTCCGCAATAGGCGTTCCTTCACTTGAAGAAGAAATAACCGACGTCACGTCGACGTGCGGGTGGCTGGCCAGCAGACGAATCAATTCGACGCCGCCGTAGCCGGTCGAGCCTACGATTGCCGCTTTCACTTTATCCGTGCTCATTAACGTCTCTCCCATCCGTTATCGAGATCGATAATCCTAATATTATAGAGTCGCTCGGTCGGTTCAGGCGCTTCCCCCATCGAGGAAAACGGCGAGTCGTTCCGAACGGTTTAGAGCTATTCCTAATTCCTCATTGTACATGATTCAGGAGTAAAGTGGAAAGTCCGTTTCGAATTCACCGCTTCGCATTATTATACAACCACATTCATATAAATACAATGACAAAAACGCGGCTCAAGCCGCGCCGTTATCGGTTTTTTCACCGTTGTTCCGCTTCAATTATTCCATCTTAAAGCCTTGTCCGACCACTTCCGCCGTGTTGCTAATAATGACAAAAGCCGCTGGGTCGACCGTCCGCACAAGCCGTTTCAGCTTGACAACCTCGTTCTGGCTGACGACGACCATCAGCACTGTTCGCTTCTGGCCCGTGTAGCCGCCGTGCGCGTCCAGCTCGGTCAGTCCGCGGTCGAGGTCCGTCAGCACCGCATCCGCCAGCTCCTCCGACTTGTCGCTTATAATAAAAGCCACTTTTGACAGCGCCAATCCGGTCTGAACGAGGTCGATCGTCTTGCTCGTTACGAAGAGAGCGATCAATGCATAAAGCGCATTCTCCGGAGAAATCAAAATGCCCGCCAGCGCAATAACGAGTCCGTCGAAGCAGACAACGGTAATGCCAAGCGACAGCCCCGTATATTTGTGCAAAATTTGCGCGGCCAAGTCCGTCCCCCCGGTTGATCCGCGGCCCCGGAATACGAGCCCCAGCCCTACCCCGACTCCGACGCCGCCGTAGACGGCGGCAAGCAGCGGATTGGCGGTCGGCGGCGGCCAATCCGCCGTAAGCAGGACGAACAGCGGCAGCATGAACGAGCCGAGCAGCGTCTTCAGCGCAAATCGGCTGCCGAGCAGCCATAGTCCGGCAAAAAAAAGCGGAATGTTGAACGTCCACTGCGTGTAGGCGGGCTGAATGCCCAGCACCTGCTTGACGATAATGGACAAACCCGACACGCCGCCGGAGGCAATTCCGTTCGGTACGAGAAACAGGTTAAAGCTGGCGGCAATAATAAACGCGCCGACGAGAAGCTGGGCGATGCTCCAGACGGCCTGGGCGCGCGGATTGGCGGGTCCTCTGCCGATCAGCCGGCGGCGCGGCCGCGAAGCAGAGGTGGATACGGGTTGAGTCATCGTGCGGTGCCTCCTTGAACGGTTGCCTGTATGTATACGGTATACGGCTGCGTGATTAACATTATATACGTGCGCGCGTTACGGGAATAGTCTCCGGCCGCAAGTCGCAATTGGCAACCCGCTCTTTCTCAAGATAGTATCGTTCAGATCAAGGAAATATATAAAGCCGCTTCCTGATGTGGCAACATTAGAATAAGCCCGCCGTATCCGGCGGGCTTATAATTTGGTATTATATGTTATGCACAGATGCAGCTTCGTGGCAGGCTAACCTCCGGAAAGGAGGGATGCCCATGGATACTTTCCAGACGATTATGTCGTTTCTAGCGTTCGGCAGTTTTCTTATTGCGCTACTGACATATATCGAGAAAAGAAAGTAACCCGCCACAGGTTGAGCGCCTGACGGGTTACTTTCGCCCCAGTTGAACCATCTTGGAGGTCGAGCCACCCAAGAAGTTCTGTGCAGGGAGAGCGTTGGCGCGCTCTCCTTATTGTTAGTTTAATCATACCATTTGCGAATTAGACTCACAAGCGGAATAGTCTGACTAATTCCTACTCTCCCGCCGGCTCCTGACGAATCTGGCCGCGCAAATAGCCGTCGATGAATGCGTTCAGATCGCCGTCCATAACGGCGCCGACGTTGCCCGTCTCCACGCCCGTACGATGGTCCTTGACCATGCTGTATGGATGGAATACGTAAGAGCGAATCTGGCTGCCCCAGGCGATGTCTGATTGCTCGCCCCGAATTTCGGCCAAATGCTTCTGCTGCTCCTCGATCTTGCGCTCGTACAGCTTGGAACGAAGCATCTTCATCGCGCGGTCGCGGTTGTGAATCTGCGAGCGTTCCGTCTGGCAGGCGACGACGATGCCGGTCGGAATATGCGTAATGCGGATCGCGGATTCCGTCTTGTTGATGTGCTGGCCGCCCGCCCCGCTGGACCGATACGTGTCGACCTTCAAGTCGTCCGACCGAATCTCAATCTCGATATCGTCCTCGATCTCCGGCATAACGTCGCACGAGACGAACGACGTGTGACGTCGTCCCGACGCATCGAACGGCGAAATGCGGACGAGACGATGCACGCCCTTCTCCGCTTTCAAGTAGCCATAGGCATTATAGCCTTTGACCGAAATTGTGACGCTCTTAATGCCCGCCTCGTCGCCCGGCAAGTAGTCGAGCACCTCGATCTTGAAGCCGCTTTTCTCCGCCCAGCGCGTATACATCCGATACAGCATTTGTCCCCAGTCCTGCGACTCGGTGCCGCCTGCGCCCGGATGCAGCTCCAGAATGGCGTTCAGCTTGTCGTAAGGCTGGCTGAGCAGCAGCGTCAGCTCGAATTCGCCGATCCGTTCGACCAGCGAGCTTACGCCCTGCGTCAGCTCGTCTTCGAGCGCATCGTCGGCTTCCTCTTCCGCCAGCTCCAGCATCGCAACGAAATCCTCATGATCGGCCGCGAGCTTCTCGTACTTCTCCACGGTCGATTTGATCGCATTCATCTCGGATATAATCGACTGCGCTTTATCGTTGTCGTCCCAGAAATCCGGCGCCGTCATCTTCTCCTCGAAGTTCGCAATCATCTCTTGCTTCAGATCTAAGTCAAAGAGACCCCCTGAGCTCTTGGAGTCGCTTCGCCATATCGCGCAGGTCTTGCTTTACTTTTACGTCCAACATGGTTGCTTCACCTCAAAATAATTGTTCCCGGTACTTCTACACGGTATGCCGCGCGCTACCGGACGTGAACAGAGGCGGACAGCGCGATCAACCCTCGCGCGTCCGCCGTCTGCCGATACTGCTATGCCCAGTGCCTCGCGGACGGGTTCGGTTCGCCCGCGTCAAGCTTGGCTTACGCCTTGCCGTGGCACAGTTTATATTTCTTGCCGCTGCCGCACGGGCACGGATCGTTCCGGCCGATCCGGTCCGCTTCCGACGCTTTCGCCGGACGCTTCGCCGCCGGCTCGCCGCTGCCGCCCGATTCCGTCTGCCCCTTGGCCACTTCCTGACGCTCGAGATTGTTCTCGACATGCGCCTTCATAATATATTTCGCGACTTCTTCCTGAATGTTCTCGATCATTTCCTTGAACATCTCGAAGCCTTCGAATTGGTATTCGCGCAGCGGATCGGTACCGCCGTAAGCGCGCAGGTGGATACCTTGACGGAGCTGGTCCATCGCATCGATGTGATCCATCCACTTCGAATCGACCGCACGCAGCACGACGACCTTCTCGAACTCGCGCATCGTCTCGGTGCCGATCTGCTCCTCGCGCTCGTCGTACAGCGCGTCGACCTTGCCGTTAAGCAGCTCGATAATTTCTTCCTTTTCCTTGCCCCACAGCTCCTCCGTCGTCAGCGATCCCTCTTGAAGCAGGTTGCCGTGCGCATAATCGACGATCGCTTGCAGATCCCAATCTTCCGGAATGTCCTCGGAGCAATGCGCTTCGACGATACGATTGATGACCGGCTTAATCATATCCGTGACGATTGCGCGGATATTCTCGGAGCCAAGCACCTCGCGGCGCTGCTTATAAATAATTTCGCGCTGTTGGTTCATGACATCGTCATATTGGAGGACGACTTTACGCATGTCGAAGTTGTTGCCCTCGACCCGCTTCTGCGCCGATTCTACCGCACGCGAGATCATGCGGCTCTCGATCGGCTGATCCTCGTCGAACCCGAGACGCTCCATCATGCCCATGATGTTCTCTGCGCCGAAGCGGCGCATCAATTCGTCTTCAAGCGACAGGTAAAATTGCGACGAGCCCGGATCGCCTTGACGTCCCGCGCGGCCGCGCAACTGGTTGTCGATCCGGCGGCTTTCATGTCTTTCCGTACCGATAATATGCAGACCGCCAAGATCGGGGACGCCATCGCCAAGCAAAATATCGGTACCGCGGCCCGCCATGTTCGTCGCAATCGTAACCGCGCCCGCTTGGCCTGCGCGCGAAATGATTTCCGCCTCTTCGGCGTGGTATTTCGCGTTCAATACTTTGTGAGCGATGCCGCGCTTCTTAAGCATTTCGGATACGCGCTCCGAGTTCTCGATCGATACGGTACCGACAAGCACCGGCTGATTGTTCCCGTGGCGATTCACGATTTCTTCGACAACCGCTTTAAACTTGCCGTTCTCGGATTTGTATACGACGTCCGGGGAATCCTTCCGGATGTTCGTCCGGTTCGTCGGAATTTGGACGACCTCGAGGCCGTAAATTTTCTTGAATTCTTCTTCCTCCGTCTTCGCCGTACCGGTCATCCCGGCCAGCTTGCGGTACATCCGGAAGTAGTTCTGGAACGTAATTGTAGCGAGCGTCATGCTCTCGTTCTGTACTTTAATTTGCTCCTTCGCTTCAATCGCCTGATGCAAGCCGTCGCTATAGCGGCGTCCGGCCATGAGACGACCCGTGAACTCGTCGACAATGACGACCTCGTCGTCCTGCACGACGTAGTCGACGTCGCGACGCATGATGGCATGCGCTTTGAGCCCTTGTTGAATATGGTGGTTCAGCAGCACGTGCGCATGGTCGAACAGGTTGTCGATGGCGAATGCTTTCTCCGCCTTCTCGACGCCCGCTTCCGTCAGCGTAACGTTGCGAAGCTTAATATCGACCGTGTAATCTTCTTCTTCCTTCAACCGGCTGACGAAACGATCCGCGGCGAAATAAAGCTCGGTCGACTTCGCGGCTTGTCCGGAAATAATAAGCGGCGTTCTCGCTTCGTCGATGAGAATGGAGTCCACTTCGTCGATGATGGCGTAGTACAGCGGGCGCTGTACCATCTGTTCTTTATAAAGTACCATATTATCGCGCAAATAATCGAAGCCGAATTCGTTGTTCGTTCCGTATGTGATGTCGCATGCATAGGCCTCTTGCTTCTGCGCATGCGTCAGACCGTGCAGATTGCAGCCGACCGTCAGGCCGAGAAACTCGTACACTTGTCCCATAAGCTGGCTGTCGCGCTGGGCCAGGTAATCGTTGACCGTGACGACGTGAACGCCCTTGCCGAGCAGCGCGTTCAAATAAACCGGCAGCGTGCCGACGAGCGTTTTACCTTCACCGGTTTTCATCTCCGAGATTTTGCCGTCGTGAAGCACCATACCGCCGATCAACTGCACGTCAAAGTGACGCATGCCGAGCGTACGCTTTGCCGCCTCGCGAACCGTGGCGAACGCCTCCGGCAGCAGATCCTCAAGCTCCTCGCCCTTCTCGAGACGCCCCCGGAATTCCATCGTCTTCGCGCGCAGCGCCTCGTCCGACAGACCCGTGAATTGCGACTCTATCGCGTTAATCTCTTCGACGACCTTCAAACAACGCTTGATCTCGCGTTCGTTCGCATCGCCGAATATTTTCTTTACCAATCCGAGCATCAGCAACCGCCCTACCTTTCGTCGTACCCTTATTCAATACGCCATTCTTGTGCAGACCGCCTGCATCCGAATCAGATGCGATGAGGGCGGTTACGATTTCTCTCAATGCCTAAATTGTAACAGTTTGAGAACCTTGTCGCAATGCGCTGTAACAGTTTCCAGCATCCCGCATTCGAGCCGGCGGCCCAAACGCAATAAAGCCCCTTCTCCCGATCGGAAAAGGGGCTAGAATTATTCGTTCAAACAAGTATCGAGCGCTTCGGATCAGTTTTGTTCAATAAGCCCATATCTGCCGTCGTTGCGTCTGTAAACAACGTTCACTTCCTTCGTATCGGCATTGGCAAAAACAAAGAAGCTGTGACCGATCATGTTCATCTGCAGGATCGCTTCCTCGACGTCCATCGGTTTTAGCGTCACCTGCTTCGTGCGGACGACCTCGTAGTCCTCCTCCTCATCCAACGCTCTGGCAGCCGAGCCCGACTCTTTGAAAAAGGTTCGTACGCCGCCTTCATTCCGATACTTGCGGTTCACTTTCGTCTTATGCTTGCGAATTTGACGTTCCAGTTTGTCCACCACGCCGTCGATCGAGGCGTACATATCCTCGCTCTTCACTTCTGCCCGAAGCATGACGCCGTGCAGCGGTATCGTAACTTCTACGGCGTGATAGCCTTTGGTTACCGATAAGGTAACGCTCGTTTCGGAGGTGATCGGTGCTTCAAAATACTTTTCCAGGCGGGCTATTTTCTTCTCGACGTATTCGCGAAGCGCATCCGTCACTTGGATGTGTTGACCTCGAATGTTGTATTTCATGGGGCACTCCTCCTTTACTTGATCTTATTATAACATATGAAGGAAAGTTCGAACATCATTATTTTCTGTTAGTTGTGAATTTTCTGAAAATAATATGTAGAATCTTACTTTTTATTTACATCGATCTCCATTGTCATATTTGTCGCAACTTGGAAGTGGTAGACAAACATGAAAAACCCCGGTTGCCCGGGGTTTCGTCGCTCATGTCTGGTGTTGACACCATCTATGAAGTTGGCTCGATCAACGAGCCGAATAATTACAGTTTTACTACGTTTGCAGCTTGTGGACCGCGTGCGCCTTCGACGATGTCGAATTCTACAGCTTGGCCTTCTTCCAGCGTTTTGAAGCCGTCAGCTTGGATTGCGGAGAAGTGGACGAATACGTCGCCGCCTTGTTCCGTCTCGATAAATCCATAGCCTTTTTCTGCGTTAAACCATTTTACTTTACCTTGCATGCGTAACATTCCCTTCATCTTCAAATGCTGTGACCGGCCTATGTAAGGCCCACAACTCGAATATACCCCGACTTCATATAATTGTCAAACATTTTTTTGTAAGCGAATACATAGCTAGTAAAAACATGAGATTCCGGAACGAATCCCATGTCTTGCCTCTAACTTTCCATTAATTGCGCCGGGTCAATCGACGGCATTAAACTACTCCATTGCCGGCTAGAACATTAGTCCCGCGCAACGTCCAATAATAAAGCTTTCGTTAAGCTCAACTGCCGCTCGAACGAATATCGGCTTTGAATGACCTCTCGATAAGAAGCGGAATCGTAATCGTCGCTCATAATATGGTCGACCGCCTCTTCAATCGTATTGTACAAATATTTTTGCGGCCACGTTTTTTCGCTGTAAGGGTAGTTATGGATGACCGGCTTGATTCCGCAGGCCATCGCTTCCGCAATCCCGTATCCGAAGCTTTCAAACATGGTTGCGGAAATCAAATAATGTTTATCCTTCAGCCAGTCGTTCATGTCGACTTGATAGCCTTGAAAAATAACGTGTTTCTCCAATCGCATGGCTTGCAATTGATGATTCCAATACAGCCGCAATTTCTCGTCCCGGAATTCCCCCGCAATATATATACGATAATTCGAATCGCGGTCGACCAGCTTGCGGGCAATTTGCAGCAGCATCATCGGGTTCTTGTGCGGAATCATGTACCCGACGAAAGCGACGTTATACCCTTTGGTCCGCTCCCGATAAGAAAAGCTGTCCAGATTCACGCCATTCGATATGACTTGCGTCTTCACTTGCTTGAATAAGGCCGAATGCTTCTCTTCCAGGATCGGCTTAACGCTGTCCGATACGAGGATCAGTTGATCGACCGTCTCCCACGTGATCGTCTCGACGTTATTCGTGAACGCTTCGTAGCTGTGAAGCCTGCATATAATCTTTTTGTCCTTGGCAAGAGGATGCTTGCTGCCGTAGGCCAACAGATCGTCGCACCACTCGAACCAGCATATGTCCGCCCATGCCAATCCTTCGTCAATTTTCTCATAATCGGTTACAACGATTTGACGCACTTGATAGTCGTCCGACAGGCCCGCTATAATTTCACTCAAAAAACGGTCTTTGTCCCGGGTCGAGAAAAAACAGAGCTTCTTGCGCCGTTCCGCTTGCTCCGTTCGCTCCAGAACGGAGTTGAACGTATCGGTGAGCTGACGCGTTAAATTTCTGCGCTCGTATCGGGCTACAAGTTGATCCGGCTCATAGGTTCGGCTTGCTCCGCTTGCCCAGCTCCGATATATATGTTCGAAAGCCCGTTTAATGCCATCCACATCGTTAAAGTCGCTGTTCGTTCCCCGATCCGTATCGTTCAGCAACTGCTCGACCAGACTGTCAGGCGGCGATAAGGCAATGATCGGTTTGTTCAACCGCAAATATTCGAACGATTTGCCCGGATAAATGCTGCGGTTCTTATCTCCCGGCCCCAGGATAAGCAGAAGCGCGTCAGCCGACATGGCGTACTCCAAGCTTTTCTCATGGGGTAAATAACCCAAAAATTCGACTTGCTTCCCGATACCGAGCCGTTCGGCCGCATCCCGCCATTTGTCGTCGTCTTCCGTCCAAGTGAACCGAAGCCTAATGCGATCCCGATCGACCTTCCCCTCCTGAATTAATTGATGCACCGCTTTGAACACGGTTAAAGGAGTTCGAATGGAGTACAATACCCCGTTATGATAAACCGTAAATAGATCGTTCGGTGTGTCCCGCTCCGCCGATAACGACGCAAAGTCCGCCTCGTCGTACCCGTTCGTAATGAAGCTGATTTTATGCTCGTCCAGCCGGAATTGCTCTTTCATATTGTCGGCGGCGAGAGGCGTTGTCGTTAAGACGTGGCTCGCGCATTTTACGATCTGCTCTTCCATCCGATAATGAAACTTGTACAGGACGCTGGCTTTGTCGTAATTCGCATAAGCATTGTTCGTCCACTCGTCGCGGAAATCGGCAATCCACGGCGCGTTCATCGTCTGCTTCAGCATAAAAGCTACAAAATGATCCGTATACGGTCCCGAGGTGGAGTACAACATGTCGATTTGCTCCAAATCGATCAGGTTTTTTACGGTCTTGATAACCTCAATGCCCCACAACGCATAAGAATCCGGCTGTAAAATGTTCATTTCCTTTTGCTTTATCGAGGCCGCAAATTGGCTCATCATTTCCCGGCTGTTCATAATCGTGCTGTAAGCCTCGATAAGCGACTTGATCTGCTCTTCGTTAGGCGCTTCCGCAGGCTCGTCCACTCGAACAATCTCGATATCGTCCGGAATTTCTTTCAGCAATGTCGGATCCGACAGCGGGTAATTCGTTTTCCCGACAGTAACGACGACAGGCTCCCATCCGAAATCGCGCATATACTTTACGAATTTAAGTGTCCGCTGTACGCCCGATCCGCTGACCGGCGGGAAAATATGAGCAATTATGAGCACTCTGCGCCTCTGCGGCGCCAGGCTGACTTCATGGCTTAACCGCTCAAGCGCTTCCCGCAGCGTTGCCGAAATCTGCTCGTCCTTCGTATTACGGAGCGCCCGTTCGTAATATTTGTACGCCTGCTGCAATTTGCCCAACTGCTCGCTAATAAACCCGAGATTATATAGCAGCTCGAAATGCTGGTTATTAAGATGAAGCCCTTCTTTAAATATTTTTTCGGCCTCGTCCAGCCGCCCTTGCATAAAAGGAATAATTCCTTTAAACGTATATATCTCGCAATCGGCAGGTACAATGGATTCATATTGCCGAATCAGCTCCTGCGCGGCATCCAATTGCTGGCCCTCGATCATCTCGGTTATCTTTCGTTTAAGCTGCTGTTGAAGCTGCGTCATTTCATCGTTCGTTCCCTGCGTTCCCACCGCGATTTCCCTCCTTGCCGCCCGAGCCTTCTCCATCTTTGCCAGCGCATGCTGCATGAGCGCGACAAAAGCTTGCCGAACCGGGTGAGCCATCTCGTTCAAGACCGGGCCGAGTTCGTTAAAAAATAAATTAAACCCTTCCGCCTCAATCATCATAACGTCTTCTTGCGTTCTAACCCATTGATCGAGCATTTGAATCATTGCGAGCTGATCGTCCACGCTTTCATGTCCGATCATTTTTTTGAGCAGCGTTTTGATATCGTAGAGCAGCGCTCTCGTAACGTAATGCTTATATACTTCAACATATTGGCCGCGCTGCCGGAACCGCGAACGGATTGCTTCCTCCGTCAGCCCGATCGCCTTGAGCAGATGAGAAAGCTTCATCACGCCGTTATCCGAGTTTTGCGTAGCCGATTGGTTCGCTCCCTGCCGCTGACGGTATCGATAGACGACTTCGCGAACGGCATATATCTTGTCGGCCCTCAGATAGGCTTGCATCGTAAAAGGCTGATCCTCCCCGAGGATGACGCCTTCCGGAAATCGGATGCTGCCGACGAGACTGCGGTGAAACAATTTGCCGCAACAATAAATCAAATAGTTCAGCTCGGGACAAGCCGCTAACGATTTGCCCCCCGCTTCGCCAAGCGCCGGGTAAAGCTCATAGGTCGAAGAGGGCTCTTCCTTGTCCTTCGTCCACGTAGTGTGCAGGCCGTAGACAAGATCCGCCCCGTTGTGGCGGGCAGCCTTGAGCATTGCTTCCAACGCATGCGGCGTCAGCATATCGTCCCCGTCGAGAAAAGCAATGTAGTTTCCCTGCGCGCGTTGGAGACCGTAGTTTCTGGCGCTGGCGACACCGGCATTCCGCTCCAGCTTAAACAGCTTGATTCGCGTGTCCCGGCCTGCGTAACGGGAAGCGATCCCATAAGTTCCATCCGTCGAACCGTCGTCGACCAATATGTACTCGATACTTGTCGATAACGTTTGCGCCAGCAAAGACTCAATCGCATCCGATATATACTCTTCAAGATTATACATCGGAACGATGACGCTTATTTCAATTGGATTCATGCTTCCGACTCCTAATCGTCTCTGTATATTTCTTGGCTTGCCCGCATCGACCGGCGGCAACGGGGTCAGAAATCGTTGCCCTTCCTCCACACGCCCTTCAGATCGATCACGATCTTTTGCTCCAGCAATGCCCGATTAATTTTATAGAACGGCCTGTGGTCGACAAGCAGCACGACAATATCCGCCTGTTGAATGGCCGTATTCAATTCGCACAGCTCGACGCTGTCGTATTGCTTCAGGCTGTCCGGCAGCGCTCGCAAATTAGGCTCCACCGCCAATACTTTACCGACCTTCTCGTCTACTAGTCGTTGGACGATATCCATTGCCGGGCTCTCGCGGCAGTCGTCGATGTTCGCCTTGAAGGCGAGTCCCAGACAAGCTATGATCGGAGCCTTGAAGCGGTCGGCCTTACTCCGCACCCATTCTACCACTCGATCCGTTTTCCGTAAATTCACCTCGCGCGCCGTACGGATCAGCACGCTCTCGGACGGGACGCTGTCTATAATGAACCAAGGATCCACCGCGATGCAGTGTCCGCCTACTCCCGGCCCCGGCTGCAATATATTCACGCGGGGATGCTGATTGGCAAGCCGGATTACTTCCCATACGTCGATATCCAGCTTGTCGCAGATCAAAGACAATTCGTTCGCAAAAGCGATATTGACATCCCGGGACGTATTCTCCGTCAGCTTCACCAGCTCGGCCGTACGCGCATGCGTGCGCATCACTTGTCCGGACACGAAAGACTCGTAGAATTGCGCCGCCCGGCTGGTCGACAGCGCGTCAATTCCGCCTACGATACGATTGTTGCCCACCAGCTCTTTCAAAATTTGTCCCGGCAGTACGCGCTCAGGACAATGAGCGACGAATACGGCTCTTGCATCCGAATCGTCTTCGCTCATTCCGCCGACGCGAAGGTCGGGACGCAAAGCTTGCAGCCACTGGGCAATTCTTTCCGTCGTTCCGACGGGGCTTGTCGACTCCAGTATAATCAGGCTCCCCGGCGTCACGACGTCGGCAATGCCGTTGACCGCTTCCTCTACATATCGAAGATCCGGCGCTTTATTGTCCTTGAAGGGAGTAGGCACCGCGATAATATACACATCCGCCGTCAGCGGGCTTGTCGATACGGTTAGCTTGCCGCTGTTCACGGCCGATTTCACCAGCAAGTCCAGATCGGGCTCGCGAATGAGAATCTCTCCTTGACCGACCGCCCGGACAACCTCTTCATTGACGTCCACCCCATGGACCGAGTAGCCTTTGGTAGCCAGCAAGCTGGCGGTAGGCAAGCCGATATAACCCAACCCGACGACACATACGCTATACATCGATTATCACGTCCAATAAGGTAATAGTTGAATACTAGATATATCGACAATATACGTCCTTCTCGTTAGCGCTAAGGATTGCCTGCCGCGTATTCCGATTCACTTTTCGTCGCAGATGACCGATACTAGTAATAGTATAAATCTGACCCACTGGTGGTGACGCAATGAGCAAATTAATCAGTTTATGCATGATTGTAAAAAACGAGGAAGCCGTTCTGGAGCGATGCCTCAAAAGCGTCAAGCATTTCGCCGATGAGATCGTCATCGTCGATACCGGCTCATCCGATCGGACCGTCGATATAGCGAAACAATTTACGAAGAACATATTTTCGTTCGAATGGTGCAACGATTTTTCGGCGGCGCGCAACGAGTCGATCAAGCATGCTACGGGCAAATGGGTGCTTGTGCTGGACGCCGACGAGTTTTTTATGATGGACAATCCGAAGCAGGTTCGAGCTGCGATTGCGAGACTCGATACGCGTTCTCCCGCCTCCGTCGTGTTTCCGATCTACAACTTGTCCTCGAACAGCACAAGCGGCGAGTTTATGAAATCGAGCGCGGAGCGAATGTTCACGCGAGTGCCCGGCTTAAAGTATCACAATCCCATTCACGAGCAGTTGACTTATGACGGCGGAGCGCTGAAATATTTTAGTCTCGATATCCCGATCCTTCATACGGGATATATTAAAGAAACGGTAGAAGCGCAGAATAAATCGGCGCGCAATATGTCGATATTTGAAAATATGGATCAAGAGAAGCTGAAGGACGATCCTTATTTCCATTTTACATATGCCAATGAACTGGTAGACGATAACCCGGAGGAGGCTTTGCGGCACTATCGAATCTGTTACAAGCACTCGCTGCCGGTTCACTCATGGTTCCATCATCTGTTAAATAAATTAGCCCGCTTATGCATGCAATTCGATCAATATAGCGAAGCTTGGTCGTATATCGAGCAAGGTCTGAAGCTGGTCCCCGACAAAGTCGATTACCACTGCCTGGCCGGGATGGCGCTGCATCATTACGGGCAATTCGAGCAAGCGGAGCAGCGCTTTCTGCAATGTGTCTCCATCGCGGACAATGCCGGCCCTAACGACGTGTGCTGGCTCGTTCAGAGCGATTACGGCAAGCAGACCCCGTATAAGTATTTGCTCAATATATACAGGCAGCAGTGGGATACGCAGAAGAGCGTCCATTACCTGATGAAAATATTGCAGCACGATGCCAAAGACTACAAAGCGCTGCAAGAGCTTATCTCCATCTTTAAGCAATATGAAAGCTGGGAATCCGTGCTTCCTATTATAAGCAGGCTGTACGCGGATACCGATGCCAACGCGCTCATGCTTATACAACTGGCGCGCCTGTACGGCTATCCCGCCATGTTCGCTCATTATGAGAACAAGCTGCTGTCCCGCAATGTGCCGCTCCCGCTTGAATGCCGATTATACGCCAGCCTGCTGAAGCAGGATTACGCGGAATCGTTGAAGCTGGCGGAGCAAGCGAAGGATCGGACGTTCTATAAGGCCGTACAAATTTTGTTATCGGCGGATGTGCCGTCTATGACGCAAGAAGAGGAGTTCGCGGTCGTACGCTTGCTGAAATCGATCGACCGTAACGACCTCATCCAGCAGCAATTGGATCGAAGTCCATTTATCGAAACCTATCAGACACTAGCGGATTACTTGTATGCCCGCTATGAGCGTGCGGATGCCAGCGACCTGTATCATGGACTCCTCGACCTGAACAGCCTTCATGCCAAGGGCTTTTATTCCTTATTCGAAACTTATCGGTATCACGGACATACGGAAGCGGCCTCTCAATTTCTGAAAGAAGCGGCCGTCCGTTCTCGCAGCATTACGTGGGCAGGCTTGTTTATCGCTTTATTCCCTTCCCACGACGAAGCGCAGGAGGTTGTTCGCTTGCTGCTAGAGCTTGACTCCGAGGCAATCAAGCTTCCTTTCTTCCTCCAACTGTCGCTTGCTTGAAATAACAAAACGCCGTCCATGATGGACGGCGTTTTGTTATTTAACCTTGCTCTCGCTTAGGTGTAGGTGAACGTCAGCGTGTTGCTTTGTTGACCGTCCGGATTGATGCTGTATACGCTGACCGGGCCGACCGCTCCCGCCGGCACTTTGATTTTAATGCGCGTGGCGTTGTAGAACGTTACGATCGTCGCTTCTGCTTTCGCACCGCTTGCCGATTCGAAGTATACGACCATTCCGCTTTGGAAGCCGCTTCCGTCTATATAGGTTGTGTATCCGCCCGCGGCTTTGCCCGAAGTCGTGTTTAACACCTTAAGAACAGGCGCCGGAACTGGCGGCGGCGCGTCGTAGGTGTACGTCGCCTCTACGCTGTTGCCGTTAGGCAGCGTAATGACAACCGGCACGTCGCCGGATGAACTGCTGGACGGCGTCACCAGTTTGATTCTGGTCGTGCCATAGTAGGTCTGGATTGGCACATTAACGCCATTAAACGTGATGGTCATCGAGGAATCAAAATTCGAACCGTCGATATACATCGTCGTACCGCCGGCCATTGGCCCGTGAGTAGGCGTCATCAACGAAACCTTCGGCACGACCGCATCGTACGTATAAGCCTGATCCAGAGTAAATGTCTGTCCGTCCAAATTCGTAATCGTAATGCTGACCGTTCCGACCGTAGCGCTTGGAGGCGCCACGACTTTTACGCGGGTTGAGTTGACGAGATCGTTGATGGTAGCCGAGGTCGTGTCGAACAATACAGTCAAGCCGGCGGCGAAATTGACGCCCTCGATCGTAACGATATTGCCTCCGGCCACCAGACCGGAATTCGGCGTTACGTTCTTAATGCTTACGGGCTTCGGAGGCGGAGCAAGGAACTCGAAGCCGTTTTCTTTGACCGCTTCTTCCCCGTCCGGATTTACCAGCTTCACGTCGACCGCCCCCGCGGCCGGAGAAGCCGGGGACGTCACTTTAATCCGTCCCGACGAATAATAGGTCGTAACCGTTCCTTTAATACTGCCGAAATAGACCGAGATGCCTTCCTTAAAGCTTACGCCCTCAATATAGAATACCGTTCCGCCGGCCATAGGGCCGCTCGCGACGCTGATCGTCTTGATCGAAAGCGGAGGCGGAGCCGGCAGCGGCAAATATTCGTAGCCTTCCGCTTTCGAGCCTTCCTTCGCATCCGGATTGACGATTTTAACCGTTACTTTGCCCGGCGTTTGCGCGGCTGGCACTTTCGCTTTAATGCGCCCGCTTCCATAGAACGTAACGAGCGTGCCTTCCGTATCGCCGAAATAGACCTTTAATTGATCGACAAAACCGGAGCCTTCAATATAAATCGTGTCCCCGCCGGTAACTAATCCGCTTGCAGGGGAAACATTCGTAATAACCGGAGGAAGCGTAACCGGCGGCGTTACCGCGATGTACGTATACGCTTTCTCCAACGTAGCGGAATCGCCGTTCGGATTCGTTACTTTCACATCCACGGAACCGTCTACCGCGGAAGACGGCGCGGTCACTTTCACCCTCGAAGAATTGTAGAACGTTGTAACCGTCGCTTCTTTCTCGCCAAAATAAACTTTGACGCCTTGATCGAACAGCGTGCCTTCGACGTATACCGTTTCTCCGCCCGTCGTCTTGCCTGAATTCGGCGTTACGGACGTGATCGACAGCTTCGGAACGACCGGTTCGTTATATTGGTAGCCTTGCTCGATGGTCAACGTCGTTCCATCCGGGTTGTTCAGCGTAATGTCGACCGGACCGCCTTTATCGACGGCAGGAGTGTACACTTTCAGCGTATTCTGGGATGCATGCATATAAGTCGTAGCCGGCTTGTCCCCAAATAGCACTTGAATGCCGTTCATCATGAAGCTGCCCTGGAAAATAACGAGGGTCCCCCCGGCAATCGGCCCGTTATTAGGAGAGTAGGACGTAACGAGCGGGTTCTCCCGATAGGCGTATTGTCCCGTAGCGAACTGCGAATCCGGATTCGTCACTTTCAAAACCTGCGTGCCTACATTCGGATAAGCCGGCGCAACGAACCGCAGCTCCGTATCGCTAACGAAGGTGTACGACAGCACCGTGTTGCCCAGCGTTACTTTCGCTCCGCTAATAAAATGCTGTCCGGTTACGACAACCGTGTTGCCGCCCGCGGTCGGTCCGCTGGCATCGGTTACCGCCGTAATGACCGGCGCCGGCAGCGTAACCTTGATTGCACTGTTCGGCACAGTCTTCGTTCTGGCCGCTCCCGCGTAATCTTTATACGTAATGCCGGAGGAAGCGGATACATTAAACGTTCCCGCTTTCGTCCTGTCGACGGGCCTTACTTTATACTTGAACGTTAACGAGTTATTTTTCAACTCGTTAAACTTCCAGACGAGCGTATTTCCCTGTACCTCCGGCTTCGGTATGTTATCGTCATACGAGCCCGGCACAATCTCGAATTGCGGCGCAACGGTGTCGGTAACCGTTACATCGTATGCGCTTGCTATCCCGATCTCTTTCACGATTGCGGCATAGATTTCGGCCAAGCCCGTCGAGCCGAGCACGAAATGGTGATGGCTTGATGTGGTGGCCATTTCTTTCAGCAGCAGATTCGGACCGCTGGTATCGGGATTGTCCGTCGCTTTGAGCAAAGCGATCGTGTAGAAAATAATCCCTTCGTCTTTTGCAATTTGAGCTTTTTGCTTCGCATAGCCGAAAGCGTCCAGACTCGGATCTCCCGATACGGTAGCGTCGCCGTCCGTCAGAATAACGATAACGGGCTGTGCCTCCGGGCGATGGTTCTCGAGCAATTCTCTCGCTTTATCGATAGCATGGCCGGTAGCCGTCGAGCCATTGGCGCTAATGCCGTCGATGTAATGCTTGACGGCGGCAGCGTCCGAGCTAAGGTCGAACGAGCCAATCATACTGTCGGAAGAGAAATCGACAATACCGACGCGATGCTTCGTCAGATCCATCAGATCGATAAATCCTTTGGCGGCCGCCTTGGCGTTGCCGATTTTGTCCTCCCCGTTATTGTACGATGGGAGCATACTGCCCGACTTGTCGATAATGAGGATGACGTCATTAGGGACAATGACATTTACGGGAGGAGTACCTTGAAGATTAAGGCTGACTTCCGACTCTTGAAGCGTCGTAATGGTGGACGGATTGACGGAACGGGTCACCGTCACATAATCCGCTGCCGCGGCAGAGACCGTGAATGGAACTGCGGTCAATAGAACGAGGCAGGATAACAAAAAGACAAACATCTTTTTGAAACCTTTCATTGACTCAGACCTCCTTGTAGATTTTAAAAAAGACAATAGCAGATTGCTATTGTCCTTCTCGAACAATACGGCAACCTGGCGATCTTAGGAAAATTGCCCTAAGACCCATGGCTTTGCGTCACTACATCGCTGTAGTTTTGCCCTTTCTATTAATTTCTAGTTAATTTTTCCTATTTCCATATTACGAGCATTAAAAATAATAGTCAATCGTAATATTTCAAAGCTATTTTTGCTTATCAACAAAGTATCCATATCCGGCATCGTAATGATTATCGTATGTTTTTCTTGCTCGTTTGCTGTTATGAATTGAAGCAATCTTGCCTTGAATCGCAGTTCGTTCCTGCCCGATCTTGGACTGAACGGACTGCTCCAGCTTGAGACAGATGGAAAGCTCCTTCTGGAAATGGTCATTCCGAACAATATCCGGCCGGTTCTTCAGAAGCAGCTCCAATTGCTCGCGCCGATCTGTCTGTTCGCCCTGCACATGCTCCAAGGACTCGAAATCGTCCGAGTCCTCGAATGTCATTTCGCAAATATCGCTTGCAGCCTGCTGCATAAGGACAAGCAGCTCAATCGCTTGGGCCAGCTCTCTGTCGTCAATGGAATGTTTAATCACTTTTTCACCAGTTTCATCGCTTCAGACCAAGTATCGCGCAGATCCGTCATCAGCTCGACGCACTCTTGAACCAACGCGACATCCAGACGCAGGCTGGCAAGATTAAGCTGCTGACGAATAAATACATACATGCTCTCTAGCTGCTGCGCGATTTCATACTCTTTGTTCAACGTAATCTGAAGCTCGTCAATAATGTTGATCGCTTTGGTCAGATTATGATGCTTGCCTGCGATATCCCGTTTCTCGATACAGACGATCGTCATCTTCAAAAATTTAATGCATCCGTTATAGAGAAGAAGTGTCAATTCAGCAGGTGATGCCGTGCTAACTTGAGTAGCTAAATAGGTTGACTGTGCTCGTTGCATGCTTTCACCTCTTCGCGTCAATAAACGTTCCGCTTGCTCCCGATACGAGCTCGCGAAGTTTCTTTACAAGATCGATCATTTTCTCGGGAGGAATTTCTTTAATTAGCTCATGCGTTTCTTTGTTCATGATTCTTACGATAATGTCGTTGCCTTTAATCTCATACTCAAACTCTTTCGGAATGCCCTTCAAATCCTTTTTGATTTGCTCGATCGCTTGAATAATCGCTTCCTCCGAAATGCTGAGCCCTTCATCCCGTTGCTTCTCTTTCAAAATTTGATAATCTGGCCTTGCAACGTTCTGCTGATCCTGCGTCGAGGCATCCGTCTCCGGCGCCTTGGATGATGTCGTCACTGTCGTTGAAGGTCGGTAGGATATGGAACCAACGCTTGGCATGTCCACGAATTAACTACCTCCTATAAGGTATCAAATTCTAATTATCCGGAAAATTGCATGAGCGCCTGCATTTGCGAGTTGCTGTTCGCCAGCGCTTTCTCCATTGCCGAAAACTGCTTGTAGTACAAGTTCTCTTTGCTCGTTAGACGACTTTCCCACTGACTGATTTGGGTAGCCAGCTTGCTGTCCTGCAAGCCCAGCTCTGTCGTTACGTCTACGTAAGAGCCGCTCGTTCTGCCCGCTTTGGTTACCAGACCCGTAATTGTTGTATTTAACTTGTCGTACATCTGATGGAAAATACCGTTCTGCGTCGAATCCTTCGCGGACGCAAATCTGGTAAAGGTCTGCATCACGCTGTCCGGATCTTGGCTCAGCGCTTCTTTGAGCTTGTTCTCATCAAGCTCGATCATACCGGAGGTTTCGACGGTATAACCGCTTTTCGTATACTTCACGCTGGACAGACCGATTTTGGACAAGGAATTGAACGCTTCGGAAACGCCCGGAACGAGAGACGACAGCATTTTGCGCAGCTCCGTAGAAGCGCTTCTTAAGGTTGGATCGTAGTGAAGCAGCCCTTGCTTGACCAGCTTGTCCCAGTTCGCTTCGTCCGTATCGCTCATATCCTCGCGCTGTTCCGCGGTCAACGGATTGTAGCCGTAAGCTTTCCGCTCGGATATTTTACCGTTCAAATAACCGACCGTCTCGTTATACGCATTAACGAACTCCTTGATCGAATTGAAGATCGCGTCCGTATCCTGCGTAACGTTAATCGCTACCGATTCGGTCGATTCCTTCTTCAAATTATAGGTGACGCCATCCAATGTGAACGAGTTCGAGTCCCGGTAGCTGGTCACGGAATCGATCGTCACTTTGGCATCCTGACCCTCGCTATAGGTAGCCGACGTCATCGAGGCATTGTCAATCTTAAGCGCAGCCGCCAGATTGCCTTTTACGTCCTCCACCTCAATCTTCTGCGACTGGCCGGTTAATTTGGTTGTCATCATCAATTTATCCGACACGCTGTCATAAGAAGCCGTTACGCCCGCCGCCGAGTTGTTGATTCGGCCCATAATCGTTCTTAACGAGTCCGAGCTTGAATATTGAATGCTGATTCCATTGATTTTGATTTCGTTCTTCGTGCCGTCGGTTGCGTCAGGTACGAATGCATTGCCCAGCAAGCCTTGCGCATTCAGTTGATCCAGCGTCATGTCCGGATTAATCTTCGTCGCGGACTTGTCCGCCATCTTTAGCTTGCCGACAAGCGCTCCGTTGCCTTCGTCGACCGATAAGGACGGTTCATGGCCCGGCGAGCCCAGAGCGGTAAAGGACAGTTGATCGGATGCGTCGAGATCGACGCTGACTTTGTTGGCGCCGAACGTCTGATTGAGCTTCGTCTGCAGTTGCTGCTGCAATTGCGCCGGCGTATAATCGCCATTATCCAGCGTAATGGACCGTTTCACGCCGTTTAACGTTACGAAGAACTGGTTGTTTCTGTCCGCGCCGTTAATCGTCGTCGTCGCGTCCAACGAATCGTTTCCTGCGATTGTCGGAGCCGAGGCGCTGCTGATGCTCCCGCCGCTCGTTCGGCTTGCGCCTTTCGCCAGCTTCTCTACAATTACGTTGTGCGATGCCGCAGCCGTACCCGGCGCTACCGTTGCCGAGACAATCGCTTCATTCCCGGATGTCGTTTTCGTCTGCGAGAACGAAGCGCTGTACCGAAGGGAATTGACTTTATCCCGAAGCGTAATCAGCTTCGTGTTCATCTCCCGGTACATATCCATTTTGAATTCGACCAAGCTTTTTTTCTGTTTGATTTTGTCCAGCGGCATCCGTTCGGCCTTCATCAGATCCTTGACGATGCTGTCAATATCCATTCCGCTCGCCATGCCCGTTATCCGCATTACCATCGCTATTCCTCCTTCGAAGATGCTCTACTATATATATCGTTCTTTTTACTATTCTTTTTAGAATTGTTTTACTAATTTTTTATAGCGTTCTGCGGCCGGCTGAAATCCGTAGGACATCGATTTGTTGTAGCACAGCGTCGCTTCCTTCGTTCGGCCTGTCAGCTCATACAATAGACCTAAATTATAAGCCGCTTTATAGGTCCCGACTCCCGCTATTGTCGTATATTTATCCGTCTCGCCAATTTTGAGCGCCTGCTGCAATGCCGGCTCAATCGGTCCGACGATATTCGCCTCCATGGCGAGTGCGGCAAGCGCGAAGTACAGATCGGGAAAATCGGGATACTGGGCTTCAAAATGCTGGAGCAGCGTTACCGCTTCCGATACGAGGCCAATCTCTTTCAATGCGTACGCCAACAGGACGAGCATCGGCGGAAAGTAGAGCCGATTCGTCTCGTTTAAATCCAGACAGACGGAAAAATGCTCGCATGCCTGCTCCCACTGCTTCATGCTGTAGTACAGCTTCCCGAACTGATAATGCAAATAACCGTCTTCGGGCGATTCTGCCAGCGCGGCCTGATATAGCGGGGCGTAACGATTGAACTTCTCCTCGTAGCCTTCCTCTTGATAGCCGTAATGGTCGATAACGAGATCGGCCGACTGGAACGCTGCCGGCTTGTCGCCATCATATAACTGCTCGTGCACGCTGCCTTGAAACCGGTAGCGCGCCTTGTTCGGAAACATTCTAACCATGCGGTGAACGGAACGCTCCCCCGTCTGACGGTCGATATTGGCAATCTTGACCGCGTACACGGAAGACGAGCTTAAATAAGCCGGCACTCGTTCCATAAAATCGGGCTGAAGACGCTCATCCGCGTCCATAACGAGAATATAATCTCTCGTAGCGTAATTCAGCGCCTCGTTCCGAGCGGCCGCAAAATCGTTCCGCCAGGTATAGTCGTATACCTGCGCACCGTGCGAACGGGCAATTTCTTTGCTGCGGTCTGTCGACCCCGTGTCCACGACGATCAGCTCCGCCGTTGCCGGCACCGTCTTCAACGCCTCTTCCAGATGAGCCTCTTCATTCTTCACAATCATACAAATCGATATATTTATCATAAAGCATCCCTTCTCAATGAAAAAAGCCCACTTGCAAGAAGTGGACTTTCTTCAACATAATCCGGACCGCTATTATTGGAGCAGTTGGAGTACGCCTTGCGGCGCTTGGTTCGCTTGCGCCAGCATTGCCGTCGAAGCTTGTTGCAGGATGTTGAATTTCGTGTACGACATCATTTCCTTCGCCATGTCTACGTCGCGAATGCGGGACTCTGCAGCTTGCAGGTTCTCAACCGTCGTGCTCGTATTGTTATATACGTGCTCCAATTGGTTTTGGTACGCGCCCAGCGTCGAACGAGCCGTGTTGACTACGCCGATTGCGGAGTCGATAGCCGTCAGTTCCGTTGCCGCGCCGCCAACCGTCGAGATGCTGCCGGAGATGAGGGAATCGATGTCCACGTCCGTGAAGTCGATTTCGACAACATCGTCCGTGCCGCCGCCAACTTGAACCGTAATTTTGCTGCCGCTAACGCTGCCGTTGAGAAGCGTGATGCCGTTGAATTTCGTGTTGTCCGCAATGTCTTGGATCGCCGTAGCGAGCTGTTGGTACTCAGCATCCATTGCCGAGAGGTCAGAAGCGTTGTACGTGCCGTTCTTCGCTTGAACTGCGAGCTCTTTCATGCGCGTCAGCATGTCGGAAACTTCGTTCATTGCGCCCTCGGCCGTTTGTACGAGCGAGATGCCGTCTTGCGCATTGCGCATACCTTGGTTCATTGCTTTGATCTGCGAGCGCATTTTTTCCGAGATCGAGAGACCTGCTGCATCGTCAGCCGCACGGTTGATGCGGAAGCCCGAGGACAGTTTCTCGCTGGATTTGCCTTGTTGTACGTTGTTGAACAACAGGTTGCGATGCGAGTTCATTGCATTGAGGTTGTGGTTGATAATCATTAGATTGTTCCTCCCTGAAATTTAATGTTCCACTTCCTTGTGGATTCAGGCCATAAGCCCTACATTAATATTATCGGTAGAGGGCTTCGATAGTTTATAGATATTCGCGATATTTTTTATAAAATTTTATTCGGCGGAACGATCTTTGACCCACTGGGTCAACTGCTTCATCGTCTCTTTCGTGGACACCGCCGTCTGGTTGTTCGCCTTAACGTCATCCAACACTTCTTTGCGCATAACGGCATACTCACGGGGCGCGGCAATACCGATCTTAACCTGATCGCCGTCGATCGCCGTTATCACAATCTCAATATTGTCGTCGATCATAATCGATTGGCCTCGTTTACGGCTCAGAATGAGCATGCCCCTCACCTCCGTCCCGCAACGGAAATAATGAAGCTTTGACCTGATATTCCGTTCCTTGCAGAATCAACTGCCTACCGGCGCCTGTCCGTACATTTAGGACTAAAGGCGCAAGAAGATTAATCGTAGATTCCGAGAACGGCTGGCGGATCGTGACAATCGACAGCACCAGAACGTCTTCCGGCTTCTCGATTCGCATCTCTTGCTTCACTTGGGCCGGCAAGGAAAACTCATAATCCGGATATACGTCGAACGGGGAAATGACAATAAAGCCGAATTGCTCGTCTTCTTCGCTTACGAGCATGCTGTACGGAAGATCGGCTTCTACCCTCTCTAACCGAAATGACCGCAGATGCTCGAAGCCGACAATGCTCCGTTCAAATACGATCGTTGTATCCAGAAGGCTTTTAAGTTCCACTTCTATATCCTCCTTGTAAAAAACAATGCTATAGCATGAGCTATAGCACGGTTATTTATTCTAATTCGATGCCGGCGATACGTCGATTGCAATGAAGTTCTTCTGTCGGAGATAGATTTCTACATTGCCCGGCTGCGTCTCTACAACCGGCTTAAACGGCGTATACGCGACGGATACGTCGGTCGGCTGAATCGTCGTCGACACATCGGTCGGCGTATATTCGAGCCGCACATTGTCATAACCCGGCTTGGAAGCTTGATAGTTGACGGGATTATGCCAGAAACGGCCCGCTCTTGCCAAATCGGCGAACGCATTGTTCGGATTCGTAATGTCGGCCATTCGTTTGCCGTCCCTCACTTGCTTCGAGAGGTGCTGAAGAAATATCGAATCCATCTGGCTATAGATCGCTTTGTTCCAGGCAAGATTGCCGCCTTTGCCCAAAGCGGCCCACGCCTTGGTAGAGTCGATATCCAGCTCGGCCGGCGTAGAATGGATGGACATATCGCCTTGCTGCTGGCGAATTTGCAAATCGCCGGGCGAGGAATGCATCGATTGCCGGGCGGATTCGCTATGAATGCCGATTGCCGCATTCGCTTGATTGATGATGATATGAGACAATCTCATCTATTCAACCTCCCAGACTACCGGAGATAGTCAATCAGCGTCTTCTGAATAATGTTGGCTCCCGTGGACAATGACGCTTGATAGACGGCTTGCTCTTGATTAAATTTCATGATCGTTTCCGCCATGTCCGCATCTTCCGCCTTGGATTGCAGCCCCGTCAGATTGATATTCAGATCCTGCAGGCGCGTATCGATCAGCTCGACCCGGTTCGCTCGTGCACCGATTTCGGAACGAATATTCGTAATCGAATCGAATCGCGTGTTTAATAGATCGTATGCATTCTGCAAAGACTTTTTATCGTTCGCCTCAAGCGACGTCTGAATGTCCTTCAATAGCTTGAACAGGTTATCCCCGTCCGCCGATGTGCCGAACACCTCTCCGCCGGTAATATTGACCGGCACGGTTACCCCGGCGGCAAATCTCATATTAATAGCGCCCGTATCGGAATCCTGACTGGCGGCCGTATCTTTATCATACGGCTGCTTGTCCGTCATCTGGCCGTTAAAAATATATTTGCCGTTCATCTGATCGTTGCCGAGCGTAACGGATTGCTCGTAAATCTGCCCGATCTCTGTCGCGATGGCATCGAGAGCAGTCTGCGGGTTCGTATCGTTAAGCGCCTGAATGGACAATTCCTGCGCGCGCTGAACCAGATCGTTCAACTGCCCGAGCACCGTATCCGTATGCTCCAGCAGCGACTTCGCTTGCGCGACGTTCTTATCGTACTGCTCGTTCATCGCAAGCTCGCTGCGGTAACGAAGCGAATACGTAATGCCAACCGGATCGTCGGACGGTTTATTCAACTTGCGGCCGGTCGACAGCTCGTTCTGCTGGCCTTGCATCCGCGTCAAGTTATGGTTAATATTGCGCATTAACTGAGCTTGCATCATGCCGGGGGTTACGCGAAGCGCCATATCGGATTCCTCCTTGAATATCGTGCGATTCTAACAGGAAGGCGAGCAATCGGGCCCACCTTTATGCGTATCGGCTATTAACGTCCTACGACGCCCATGCCGTTAATGATCTTATCGAGCGTCTCGTCGATCGTCGTCATGAACCGCGCCGCTGCGGAATAAGCATGCTGGAACTTGATAAGCTCGGACATTTCCTCGTCGAGCGACACGCCGCTTACCGATTGGCGGCGGGAATCGACCTGCGTCGTAATATCCTGCTGATTCGTCGTCTGCCTGTCGGCTTCCTGAGCCTGCAGGCCCAATTGACCGATCATCGACGCGTAAAATTCGTCCAGCGTACCGTTCGTAATGCCGTTCTGGCTCGCAACAGGCGTGAATTGGAACCTCGTCTCCTTCAGTCCGGCCATCAGGTTCGCAAGCGTATTATTGCCTTTGACCGTCTCAAGAGAACCGTCCACGACAGCGGTTCGAAGCGAGGTGGCAATATTCATCGGATCGTCAATAATATCCTGGCTTAGCCTTATATTCGCGGCGGTCACAGCACCCGATCCGTCCGACGTCGTAAAAATATCGCCCGCCTGCATCGGAGTGTCGGGCGGCGTATTAAACAGAAAGCCAAGCTGGTGCAATCCGTTAATGCCGTTGACCGTTACCGGCGTATCGGCCGCAAGCTGCGTTCCGTTGTAGGTCGATCCGGCGGGAAGCGTAACCGTAATTTCGCCGTTAACGAGCGTGTCGACCATTGCATCGAGCTGATTCTTGTAATCAGGCAAAATTTGATCTCGCGAGATAATCAGACCTTCAACCTCGCCGCCGACAACACCGCCGCCGTTGAATTGATCCTCCAGCGCCTCTACGGTCGTACCCGGCGCATTAGTGCCGTTCACGAGCACAATATCGCCCACTGTAATATTGTAGCCGTCCGCCGTATTCACGACGGTGACGTTGACCATCTTGGACAACTGGTCCACCAAATAATCGCGTTCGTCCATCAGGTCGTTCGGATTGTCGCCGTACGCCTCCAGCCGTTTGATCTCCAGATTCAAATCGGCGATCGAATTCGAAATGGAATTGATTTGATCCGTCTTGGTGGAAAGATTCGTCGTCAAGTCGGCTTGCAGATCGGTTAGATGCTTGCTCGTCTCGTTCATCGCGTCAACAAGAGCCAATGCGTTCTCCCGGACGATCTTGCGGCCTGTAATGCTTTCCGGGTCCTTGCTCAGGTCGGTCCAGGACTTCCAGAAATTATCCATCACGGTGCGAACGCCGGAATCCGAGGGCTCGTTGAAGATCGTCTCCAGCTTGCCGAGCGTATCAGACTGGATCGACCATTCGCCCAGACTGCGGTTCGCGTTGCGGAATTGATCGTCCAGAAACTTCTCGCGGACGCGCGTAATGGACGTGAACTCAACGCCGGTACCGAGCTGGCCCGGTATATTGGTCCGCATAAATCCCGGAGCCTCGATCGGACGGGACGCCACCAGATTGACCCGTTGGCGGGAGTATCCCGGCGTGTTCGCATTCGCGATGTTATGGCCCGTCGTGCTAATATTCGCCTGTTCCGTGAACAGGCTGCGCTTGGCGATCTCAATGCTATGGAATGTCGATCTCATCGGTTACACTCCTCTATTTTCTCGATTGCTGTCGGCCGTAACCGAACGAATCGTATCTTGCGTTTGTCGGGTTCTTATAGGTGTAGCTCTCGTCCTCCGGCATAAGGATCACATCGAGCGAGAACTGAACGAACTCGATCGACTGCTTAATGAGCTGTTGATTGGCCTCATTCACCCGGCCGAGCTCTTTCACCACTTTGCCGAGCCGTTCGTGAAGCTGCTGAAGCTTCATCCGTTCCTCTACGTCGAACACAATGCTCAGCAGTTGCTTCTGCGTCACCGGCACGCGAGAAAATACGCCCTTGGTCGCCATCAGCCGGGTCGACTCCATGCCGCGATCGCTTTCAAGCTGTCCGATCCGCTTGACCAGCCGATTCTCCGTCATCATATACTTCGTAAGCTCGTTCAAATCGTTATCGATAATCGCCTGCTTCTTGCTGCGCGCCGTTGCAAGCAGCTCCTCGTGCGCTTCGACCATCTGCTCCAGCAGACTGATAATATTGGCAATGTCCATCTCGTTCACCCGCGCTTCCGGCGATTAGTTCCGATTCTGCTGCTTGAAGTACGGGAGCAGCTTCTCCGCAATCTTACCGGCGTCCACATAATACGTGCCCGTCGATACCTGACTCTTCAAATCCTCGATCTGCTTCAGACGAGCAGGCGATTGTACGCCCTGCTGCGATTGCAGCATCTCTTTCGCTTCGGTCGAGATTTGGACATCGTCCCGCTTCTTCTTGCCGCCGCTCTCGACTGCGCGCTGCCCGTTGTTCTTGTGGTAAGGGTTAACGGCGCCAAGCCTCTGCGTTTCGTTAATCTTCATCATTATCGCTCCGATCGTTCAAGCCCGAAATAGAAACAGGCCGATAATCAACTAATTGTATTATCGGCCGTCGTATTCGATTTGTTTATAGAGTTGCTTCATACGGTGAAAATGTGTGAAAAGTCGTATCGGGAGCGGCAATCAGCGCTTGTCATTATACGTCTGATAAGCCACGGTGCCCCGCTTCGCCGGATTATCCGGCTTCTCGCTATGCTTCAGCTTGCTAATATCCTTCATCAAACGCGCTCTGCACGATTCGCAAATATTGCCCTCGCGGATCGTCTTGCTGCACATTTCGCAAGGGTAGCCAAGATTCGGCGTGTCCATCAGCGAAATGCGGCCCTCGCGAATAAATTTCGTAATCTGGGTAACGCTTACCTCGGTCGCTTCCGATACTTCATAGATCGTAGCGCCCCGGTTCTCGCGCAAATATTGTGCGCAAAGCTCGTACTTCTGATCCATTTCTTTTATACAAGCCGGGCACATCTCTCGCAGGTTCTTCGTATACAGCCTGCCACAGCGCGGACAATTGTCGACATTCATTCGGTCCAGCCCCTTTGGCCCTCACGCGGCCGCTTCTATTGTTAGCCCTATTCTACCTTACTTTCGTCTATTTTTCATCGCTTTTTTGCGCGAATCGACCAAATATTGTGTAGAAACGTCATGATCTTGCCAATGTAACGGCGTACACCCGCAAGTCGCTCCCGGGCCAATGACGACGCAAAGCGGCCGCTATCGCTTCCGAGCACGCTTCGATCGTGCTGCCCGTCGTATAAATATCGTCGACAAGCAGAAGGCGGACCGGCCTTCTGACGCGCCGTGCGGGCCGATCGGCGGACAGCGAAGCAAGCTCCCGCCCGAGCAGCTCTTCGATCCATGCGCGCACGGCCTCGTCGTCGGCGACGAACAGCCCTTCCGCGCTCTTCAGTCGGGCAAGCCGCGACTGCAAGCTCTTCTTCTCCGAATGCCGCGTGCGAAGCAGCAGCCTGCGCATCGGCAAGCCTCTTCTTGCGCATAACAGCGCGGCGAGACGCTCCGCTTGATTGAACCCCCGCTCCGCCAGCCGCTCGTCGCTGACGGGCACCGGTACGACGGCGTCCCATCGCGAGCCGGCGACACGTCCGCGGAGCGTCAGCTCAAGGCGAAGAAAAGAAAGATCGAGCATATCGGCAAGCGGTCCGGCAAGCCGCTCGTCGCCGCGATATTTGAACAGGGCCACCCACTCCCGTACCCGGTCGCTGTAACGGACGGCGCTTCTGCTGCACACAAAATGAGCGTTCCTCCTCCTCGCGCAATCGCCGCAAGTCTCGGGCCTGCCGCATACCGTGCAGGCAATGGAGTCGATCCACGGAATATCCGAAGCGCACGCGCGGCAAATGTCGAAGAGCGGCGCATCGACCGGCAGCGCCGCTCCCGCATGCGGCGGCAGTTGCATGCCTCGCGACGGCGTCCGACATAACGGACACGGCCGCGCCGACTCGCTGAGCAGCTCGCCTAGCAGCGTCGCCGCGCGGCGGACATGTTGGACGATACGCCTCATCTTATCAAGCTCACCCCTCTTTTGATTATTGGAATCATAATAGGTAGCCTCTGGCTGCCGCCTCCTCGTTCATGCTTGTAATCTGCTTCACGGCGCGCTGCTGCGAGCGGCTGCGGAACGGCGCGCAGTAGTAGACTCGCCCTGCCGGATCGTCCCCGGACCGGCCGGCGCGGCCGGCCATTTGTACGAGCGACGCTTCGTCGAACAGACTGCCGTCCGCATCGAGAATAAACACATCGCTGCGCGGCACCGTTACGCCCCGCTCCAAAATCGTCGTTGTCACAAGCACCCGCAGCCGCCGGTCGCGAAATGCTTGGACGTGACGGGACCGGCCCGCATCCTTCGACGAAGTCGCCCCGATCGGAATGCCGGGCAATGCCGCTCGAAGCAGGCTCGCCACCGGCTCCGCATGGCGTATTCGTTGAACGAAAACGAAGCATTGCGCTCCCCGCTCGATCGATGCTTTCAGCCGGGACAGCAGCGAATGCGGAACGGCGCGGCGAGCGACCAGCTTGGCCACTTGCGGGATTCGCACCTGCACAGGCACCGGCAGCGGATGGCGATGGAACCTTACCGGCACGCGGGCGTTGGCCAGCTTGCCGCGTCTTGCGGCCAACTGCAGCTCCCTTGAAGGCGTTGCCGTTAGCAGAATGACCGCTCCGCCCGGAACGGACGCTTTCGCCGCCGCATACTGAAGGCGCGGGTCCCCGTGATAGGGGTAAGCGTCCAACTCGTCGATAACGACCAGTTGAAAATGCTCGTGGAACCGAAACAACTGATGCGTCGTCGCCAGCGTGATGTCGCCCTCCTCCCAGCGCTGCTCGCTCCCGCCATAAAGCGTAACGACGCGCGAGGAAGGGAACGCGCGGCGAAGCCTTGGATCAAGCTCCAGCACGACATCGCGGCGCGGCGTTGCGACGAGCGCTCGGCCGCCCGCGGCGAGGGCCGCCTCGATCAGCGGGAACACCATCTCCGTCTTGCCGGCGCCCGTCACCGCCCACAGCAGAAAGCATTCGGCGTCTCGCGTCGAGACGCCGGGATGCAGCCTCGGCCGCGCGTATTGCAGCGCGGCCGAGGCTGCCGCTTGCTGCGCTGGGCTAAGCCCCCAGCGCGCATCCGGCGCCGACGGCGCGCCCCCGCCGTGCGGGCGCGCCGCGGCGCATGGCGCGTCTGCGAGGCGTTCCATGCCTCCTCCGAGGACGAGCAGCCCGCATTCGCGGCTGCGTCCCATCGTGAGGCATGCCTCGCAGTACGCGCACGCGGATGAACCGCAAGCTTCGCATGCGGTGCGGTTCATCCGCTCTTCGCCGCTGCCGCATCGCAGGCAGCGGCGTCCCCCGCGCCGAAGCGGCGCGGGCAGCAGCCGGCGAAGCGGCGAGGCCGCCGGCTGCGGTGCGACTGCGGGGCGCAGTCGCACCAGGCCGCGAAGCGCGGCCAGTTGGAGCGCGGCGGACAGCGCGCTCCAGCTTTGGGCCGCCGCCCGGCATTCCGGCGGCCCGGCGGCGAGCAGCGCCTGCGCTTCGCCGGGCAGCGCGGCTCGGCCGCTCAGCCGCGCAGCGACCGCCTGCACGGCGACGGCGGCTTCGGCCGCATCCGCCGCTTCCGCCGCTTCTCGCCCGCCTAAGCGAGCGATCTCCACCAGCTCTACGCAGCCGGCAACCTCCGCACCAAGCTCGCATCCCCCAGCCGCCGCAACGGCGCGCACGAGCGACCGTACGGCTTCGCAAGCATCGATGTCCCCGCCTTTGCTCCCGGTCAGCCAGCGCTCGGCCGCATCCGCCGCGATGCCAAGCGGCAGCGGCTCCCTCCACAGATACATCGGACTTCGCGCCTCGCTCTCCCGCGCTTCTCCGCCTGGATCCGCCGGCCCGTCTCGACTCCCGCTGCAGCTTCGCCTTCGGTCGCCGACTCCGCTCTTCGGCATTGCCCTTCCACCCGCAGGCCTCCCGCCCTCCGGTCCCAGTGCGCGCCAATAGGCGATATCCGCTTCAAGCGCAATGCTCCAGCGTACCGTCCATTCCTCATGCCGACGAATAACGTATAGCCGCACCTTCATCCTTGCTCCCTCCTTCTGTCCCTTGAACTCATACAATCGGCGCCGCTCCTTCCCATGCCTCTTCCCTTACTGGTCCCGGTCGGCCTTATCGCCTTCACTCCTTCCCGACTCATGCACCGTCATTCCCTTGTCCAATGACCCGCTCCCTTCAACCGCCATCCGCCTGAACGCACAAAAAAGCACACTCCCGGCCTTCAAGGCGCAAGGAGTGTGCTTCACATCCCGTTCACAGCGTACTGCGATATATTCGTTCCATCCATTGTAAAACAAACCCGCCGCTGCCGCAAGCGCATTCAGCGGCGCCGACAGCCCGTTCTTGGCTTCCGCCGTTATCAGAACAGCGGGAGCTTCGCCAAGTCCTCCGGGCGGTTCAAATCGACGAACACCGCGTGTCCGGAACGGGAAACGCATTCTCCGGCGTTCGCAAAGCCGCCGCTGCCGACGCGATCATGCGAGCTTGATCGCACAAGGCGAAATTTATCCGAAGAAGAGGTTTCCACCGGACAGCCGTCCCTGGCGGCGAATCGCCCGACGATCGCAAGCGTTTCCTCGGACGCGCCGCAATCGACCACCGTAATGCGAACGTCCGTGCCGGAGCGACGAGAGAACCAACGGATGGAGCGAATGAACCATTCCATTCGCGTCTCGTCATTGCGCGCGTACAATACATAATGCCGACTCCGGCCCGTATTTTTGCGTATTCCATAATAACGGATTAGGTGCACCGACAACGCCGCAAGCACGTAGCTGCCGAGCACAAGCGCAATTAATGAAATCATCTCGGCCACCTCCTTATGCGACAATATATGCGCCGCATTGCCCATCGGTTACGGGCAATCGGGACAACAATCGGCGAATAAGGCGGCAATCGGCTCTGCCGTCCCGTGTTCAAGCGTACGGCAGCGCAATCGAACGATTGCGGGTTCAGGCTCCGGTTCTCTTCTTCTGACAAAGTCATTGCCTACGATATCCGCCGCTCGGACGGACCAACCCTCATGGCGCAATGACGCTTACTCGATGATTTCGCTGCGACTCCATCCTTGAGGCAATCGGTTGCCGGGCAAGATCAGCTTGTTCCATCCGGTCGCCAGCTCCGCCGGAACACCCGTCGGAAGCACAACCGTTGCCGAGCATTGCGCTCCCGCCTCGTCGAATCCTAGAGGCTCCGCCGGCTTACGGATGCTGACGTACAACGTCTCTCCGACGGTCCGGCTGCCCGCAAGCTGCAATTGCTCGGGCGCTTCCCCGGCGACAGATATCCGGCAGGCCCCGAATACCGTCACTTCTCCGGCGCCTTGAGCCGAATCCGCGGAATCGATCCGGATCGTGCTTCCCAATCCGTCCTCCGCTTGCACCACGATTCTTTTCACTTGACCGTCCAGCTTTGCTTCGATCGGCGCGATGTCGATCGTCTTGCGCTCCGACTTTAGGAAGTATTGCGTTTCATCGAGAATCCCCGTCGCCTGAGCGCCCGACAGCAGCAGGAACAGCCCGCCCATTGCGCCGATAACGACGATGCTGAACAAATCGTACCGAATGATCGGATTCGGCTGTCCGCTCGACTTTAAATAAACGATAATTTCTACGCCAAGCATAACCGCCAGCAGCGGCCACCACAGCCATACGCGATCCAGCCAGACAGCTTCGCTTATTTGTCCGGCGATCATCGCGATGCCCGCGACAAGCAGCGCCGCTCCCATCGTCCACGTTCCTATCCGCCACTGCCGGCCCTTCCCTTCGTTCTCCATCCGCTATCGCCCTCCCCCGCCTTTAACTATCGCTTTCCCTGCGTTTCCGTTCTTCTTTTCCCCAATGCCGCCCGCTCCGGAGCTCCCCGCCTATTCATACTCGGACATCGGCGACGGCTTGCCCTTACCGCCCATCAGCAGCTTGATGCCGCCCAATATGAACACCAGCGCAATCGCTCCCGTCTGGACATAATTTTTAATTTTATAAGTCAGCGAATAGTCGTCGAGATAGTCCTGAATGATATCCAAGCCCACTTGATCGAAAATATAATAACAGCCAAGCAGCAGCAGCGAGGCGCCCACCCAGCGCTGGCGATTCATCAGCCAATCGACGATGGGTTTATCGACCAGGGGCTCGCTTCCTTCCTCCGCGCGGGATACTTGCTGGAGCGCATCGAACAGCGAATAGCACCAGAGCAGCGGAAGGAACACGAGGAAGAGCGACAGCCGCAGTGTATCGAGCAAATAGAACGCCAGGAAAAAAGCCGCCATCAATTGAAACCCTCTCCGCTGCAAGCCTAGATACATATGCCCCGCACCCGGCAGGATCGACAATAGAATCGCGACCCAGCGGCTGCGTTTGCCGCTCACCCGATGGCGCTCCCAATCTTCCAGCACCGACCGATCCTCCAGCTTCTCGCCCGCTTGCTTGCGTCCCAGCATCCTTACCGCATCGAACATGCTGTAGATCCAGATAATCGGGAGAGCGCCCAGAAAGACAAGGAAGCCCGGCTGATCCGACAGAACGCTGACGAACACGATCATCATGAATAGGCCGAAGAAGCCGACCATAAACGTTATGCCCCGCTGCAGCAATCCGATCTGAAGATGGCCGAGTCCGGGAATGAACGACAACAGTATCGTATAAAATCGTTCGTTCGACTGCTGCGCGCCATTCGCATATGCCCGTCCGCCGTGCAAAGCCGATCCGATGCCGCACGCGCCCGCGAACGAGCCTGATGCCGCCGGGCCGTATGGCGCCCCGCCGTTCTCTCCCGCGCCGGCGGCCCATGCCGCCGCTTCGCCTTCTCCGCCGCCCGTCATCCCGTTGCCGTACCCATACCCCGCTCCCGTACCTTTCGCCCATCCGGCCGCGCCGTTATACGTCCCCGGAACTCCGTACGAACCCTCCCCCGAACGATTGTACCGGAACAAGCCGATAATCAGGTCCATCATTTGAACGCACCAAGTGACGAACGCGACGAGCCCGCAAGCAACGAACGGCTCGCCGTCTCCCAATTCCATCGCCATCAGGATGCCGAACGCGACGAGCCCGACGATGACTAGCGGGTAAAGGATCGTTCTGACTCTCCTGCCGATCAAATAGTGTCCTAACCCCGGAATAAAGCCGAGTATAAAAATGGCTATCGGATTCATGATCCCATCCCTCTCTCATTCATACTTCCCGTACCGCCTCCGGCCGCCTTCTCGGTCCAATGCTCCAGCAAGCCTACCGTATGGTTCATCATCCGCTCCGTGTAGGACGTTGCGGCCGCTTGCCGCTGCGCGGTGCCGTTGCTTTGATGCTCTTGCCGCGCTACGGAAGAAGGAGCGCCCGCATCGATCGCTTTCCATAGGCCGGTCGACATCAGCATGAGCGTGACGCATACCGCAATGGCATAATGTACGAACGCACGCCTGCGCTCTCCTCTTTCGCCTTTCGTTCTTCGATTCGCTTCGCCGGGTCCGCCTTCATTCTTGCGTTTATGAGCTTGCCCATAAGCGGCCTTCAACCCAATCGGCCTCGCCGCGGCGTCACGCTTGCGATACATCGGCGCCTGAGCGACCGCCTCCATGATCGAGTCGGTCATTCTGTCCGCCCGCGACAACCCAAGAGACGGCAATGCAGCCGTCCCTTCAAGCGACGACAAAGCCTGCTCCCACCGCGCAAGGCAAATGTCGCAATGGTACAAATGTGCTTCCGCCAGTTCCCGTTCCTGATCCGTCAATTCATCCAATATGTAAGCCAACCACTGCCGTTCGTCGCGATGCGTCATGTCATGTACCGTCTCCTTTCTCCCACTGCGATCGCAGCCACTGCCTCGCCCGGTATAGCCGGGATTCGATCGTTTTTAATTCCACCTGCTGCGCGGATGCAATCTCTCTCTGGCTTCTTTCCTCGATATAGTAAGCGTGCACCGTACTGCGCTGGCCCGCGTTCATTTCGTCGATCAAACCGTGCAGCCGTATATCCCGCTCTTTACGCATAAGCGCCTCTTCCGGGCTTTCCGCTTGCACGGCCGCCCATTGTGCCGTCCCGGCAGCCTCCGCCTCCTGCTCCTTCAACGAAGTTCGTCTCTTCTCCCGGCGCCGTTCATCGATCGCCGCGTTCGCCGCAATGCGCGTCATCCATGTCCGCACACCGTCCAATCTGCAATCCGGGAGAGAGAGATAAATACGCAGGAACGCCTCCTGCACCGCATCCTTCGCCTGCTCCTCATTACGCAGCACCGCATAGGCGGCCGCGTACATCGCCTGTCGATGCCGTTCGACAAGCTGCCGAAACATCGCCTGATCTCCGCCTAATACGGCACGAATAATATCCTCGTCGCGAATCTCCCTCCCCCCTCTCCACTCAATAGACGAACGGGAACGGGAAACCTCTGCAAAATTTGACAAAAATATTTTGTGCAGGTCCGATTCGCCGCCATTCCATCAGCCAACAACAAGAGCCGTCCCCGGACAGCTTGTCTGCCCGTTGACGGCTCTCTATAGCTCTTGCATGCACATACTCCATTTCGCGTTGTCTTACAAGGTCACCCAGCCGAACTTGATCGAATGAATAACCGCCTGCGTCCGGTCGTCGACCTCCATCTTCTGCAAAATGCTGCTGACGTGGTTTTTGACCGTCTTCTCGCTAATAAACAAGTATTCTCCGATCGTCTTGTTGCTCTTGCCCTCGGCCATGAGCCGAAGCACCTCGGCTTCGCGGCGGGTAAGCGGATTATCGTCGCCCGCGACGAACTTCACGCCCGCTTCCTTGCCCGCGGCTGCCGCGGATACGGCGCCCATCTCGTCCAGATACGTCATTCGGCGAAGCTGGTTAATGAGCTTGCCGGTCACCTTCGGATGAATGTACGAGTAGCCGTTCATAACGGAACGGATCGCGTTAATAAGCGCCTCCGCCTCCATATCCTTCAGCAAGTAGCCCGTTGCACCTTTGCGCAGCGTTTCGAATACGTAGCTTTCGTCATCGTGAATCGATAGAATAATAACCTTGATTTCCGGAAACATATCGCGAAGCCGCTCGGTTGCCACGACCCCGTTCTCGATCGGCATATTAATGTCCATCAGGACGATCTCCGGCTGTGTCTGATTACAAAATTCGAGCACCTGAATTCCATTATGGCATTCCCCGATAACTTCTAAATCCTCTTCCATATTTAGAATCCGTTTCAGCCCTTCACGGAAAAGCTGGTGGTCGTCCGCAATCAGAAGCTTAATCCGGCGTTTGTCGCCTGCTGCTTTCTGGTCCATCGTCATCTTACTCCTTTCTCTCCTGTGCGTTTACGGGAATGATGATCGAAACCCTCGTTCCCTGATCTTTAGCCGATTCGATCTCCAGCCTCCCCTCCAACAGTTCGGCGCGTTCTTTCATTCCGATTAAGCCAAAATGAGAGCCTTGGTGCGCAGCCAAATATTCGCTCGACTCTGCCTGAAAGCCGATGCCGTTATCCGCTACGAGGATTTTCACCAATTGCGCCTGATACGTCATTTCGAGGGACACATACGTTGCATTGGCATGTTCGATCACGTTGGTAAACGCTTCCTGGACTAGCCGGTAAATCCCTGCCTCCATCGCCGAAGGCAATCTGATTTCCCGCCCGATCGTTTCGAATTTCGTCCGAATCCGTGTTTTTTCTTCAAAGTCCTGCACGTATTTCCGCAACGTCGGAACTAATCCGAGGTCGTCCAATGCCATCGGTCGCAGATTGAAAATAATTTTTCGGATTTCCTCCAGACCAGAGCGCACCTGTGCCTTCAAGTCTTTTAATTCGTGCTGCACCATCTCGAATTCCTGCTTCACGATCATTCTTTCTGCAATTTCCATCCTAAGCACTAGATTCGCTAGCGATTGAGCAGGACCGTCGTGAATGTCGCGAGCCATCCGTTTCCGTTCTTCCTCTTGGGCCATAATGATTTTCAGGCCGATCAATTGACGGTTCTTGGCCGATTCCAGGATGCGCGTCACTTGATTCAGGTCGCCGGACAAATATTCGAGCACGACATTGATCTGGGAGTGAATCGTTTGAGCCCGCTCAATAGACATATCGACATTTCGGACCCGTTTTTGCAGATCGTCGCGTCGGGATTTCAACTGCTGCTCTTTCTCCGCGTACATCATTTTCTCGACCTGGATCTGCGTTGCTTTATCATACGCATTCTTAATATCTTGTTCGTTGAATTTTACGAAATCGCGGCTTACTTCCGTTAGCCGAATGCGGGCCAGCCGATACTGGTTCTCCAGATCGTCGGCCTTCTCGATGACTTCGCCCGTTTCCTTCATAACGGTTTCCAGCTCAACCTCCAGCGCCAGAAGCTCCTGTCGCGCAGATTCGCAAATTTCGAAAATTTGCACCTTCGAGTCTTCCATGACTCGTATGGCGTTGGTTATTACTTTGTTAATATCGTGTATCCGATTATCCATCCGCACCGGGGTCCTTTCTATGTAGGAGGGCTGGCTCTATTATAGCAAATTTGCCCCCCTCCTAGAAAACCATATATTCCCTTGCGATGGCAATCGTGCTCCGTACCTATTGTTGGCCCGTTCGCGCTACTAAATCGTTACTGAACCGTGACGATCTTCGTCGCTTGCTCCCATCCTACCGACAGCCCGAGCTGCTCGGAGATGAGGCGAATCGGCACAAGCGTCCGGCCGCCGCGCAGAATCGGCTCCGCCGCCGCAGGCTGGCGAACGCCGCTCACGACAAGATCGGTGCTGCCGATCCGAAGCTCCAGCATCGTGCCGCCGCGAATAACCGTTACTTTCTTCTGCGCCTGATCCCATTCGACTTGCGCGCCCATCGAATCCGCAATAAACCGGAGCGGCAAGTAGGTGACGCCGCTCTGCACGATCGGAGCCGCATCCAGCTTGACCGACTTGCCGTTCACCGTCGCCGTCGTCTTATTGACGGTCAGCTTGATCGCCGGCCGCGGTGATTCCGGCACTGTCGGCGGGTACAGCATCGTTATGTCGTCGAATACGACCGCGCCTTTCACGGCGCGTTCATCCTGGCCTTGCGCGATGTTGGCGACATACAGCCGCTTGACCGAGATCGGCGCTGCGAGGCCATAGCTGGTCCAATCGACCGTCAGCGTCTTCCAGCCGTTCCAGTCGATCGATTTCGCCAGATCGATATAGTTCAGCTTGCCGTTGCCGTCCTTCACTTCCATGCGCAGCCAGTTAAAGCTCTGATCGCCGTATACGTCGAGCTTCAAGCCGGTCGGCGCGCCGCTCGCCGTTTTGCCGCTGTCGCCAAGCGCCGCATAGGCCGCCAGCGTCTTGCCCGAGCCGATGCCGCCACTGAAATCGTACGAAAGCTGCAAGGCGCGAGAGGCCTCCTTGCCCGCAACGCCGGTTACGATAGCGACGCTGCCCGACGCTCCTTCCGTCCCTTGGAACGTAATGCCGTAGCCGACCTTCTCGAACGTTTCCCACATCGTCTCCGTCGAGCCTTTCGTCAGCGTCAGCATCGCCGGATAACCGTCGTACCGGGCAATGGCGTAGCCGGTTGCGGCGCTGTCGTTCACTTTCCCGACCGTAAAGGCTCCGCCGCTGACGTCAGCCGTAAAGCCTTTAAACTCCCACTTAACCAATTCGGAAGGAATTGTATAATTAAGTCCGTCTTTTGTCGTTATTTTAACCGCTGCCGTCACTTTGGCTCCCGGGTCCAGCGTCGCGCCGGATGCGTCGATCGTCATGCTTGCGATCTGATCGGCGCCGATGACCGTTACCGCTTGCTCGCCGGTCACTCCCGCCGCCGTCACCTGCACTTTGCCGCTGCCCGACTTCAATGCCGTCAAGGCGTTGCTCGTGAACATGCCCAGCGAGCCTTCGGTCTTCCACTGCGCCTGCAAGGCGCTGGCGTCAACCGGATTGTAGTAGCTGTCATACGCCTTCACGGAATATGGCACCGACTGGCCGATGAACAGAACGGCCGGTCCGCTCGGCAGCAAGCCGGCTAGCTTGCCCTGCTGCGCCGTGCTGAACACGCCGATCCCGTTCGCGACCGGTCGCAAATAGGTGCCGCCCGTTGTCGGATGAGCGGTTTTCAGGCCGAATTCGCCGAGCGGCCGTTCCACCATCGTCGTCGAACCGCCGCCGTCCAGATTGACGCCTTTCCAGACGCCGAGCGCGACCATAGCCTCTTGCAGCTCCTTCAGCGACAAGCCGTTGCGCGTCGACGTCCCTTCCGCCGTCGCTATGAGCACCTTCTTGGCATCCTTCGTATAGCCGACGGCCGTCCGGTAGAGCGCGCTCGCGCCGCTTACGCCGCTGATGTCGCGAGAGAACGCCGCCGCTTTGCCTTGATCGACGAGAATCGTATGACCGCCGACCATCATCTGGAACGAAGCGGTGTCCACCTTGCTTCCGGTCGTCTGCGACACGAGGCTGTAGTCGCTTGCAACGACTGTGCCCACTTTCAAATGCTCGCGGACGAATTTCGCTCCCGTCCCGTGCGCCCGCAATATATAGCCGTCCGCCGACGGCTGCATCGGCAGCGACGTGCCGTCGTCCTGAATTTGCTGAACGATGCCGCCTTGCACGAGCACCTCCGTCGGCGTCGAGCTGCTGTCCTTCGGACGGGTCGGTGCCGTCCACGCGCTTGTATATAAATAAATCGCGTTCGTATGGCTGTAGCCTTTATCCGGCTCCGTGCGATAAGCGGACTCGTTCATCCCTTTGATCGGGAACGATGCTCCGTCCGCCGCCGTCACCTTGCCGTCGAAGCTGTACACGTCGATCGACGGCACTTTGTCCTTCGTTAATCCGAACGCGTACATGCCCTTCAGCTCCATTGGCCCGGACATCATCGCGCCGCTCGTAATTTGCGGACCCATAGGGGAATTTTCCGTCGCGCTGCCCGTCTGGAACACGTCCGCGTTCACGGCGGCGACCGCTCCCGTTTCCTTCGCCATATTCAGCACGTTGTTCAAGTTGGAGACGGTGCTGTTTTTGCCGCTGATCGCATTCAACTGAACGTAAGGGTTCGTCAAATCGATCTCAAGCACATGCACGTTGACCGTCCCGCTGCCCGCCGCCGGCGCCCACTCGTAATCCAGCCGTTTGACGCCCGATGCGATCATGCTCTGCTTCTGAAGCGTCAGCTTGGCGTTCGCCGCTTGAATGACGGTTGACGCCGCCTCCGAATTCGTCTGCGACGGCGCGGCTGATACCGTTTCCGCATAGACGGTCTGCGTTCCGGGCTGCAGCGTCTGCAGCAGCAGCGCTCCTCCCAATGCAATGATAACGAGCTTGGAGACTCCTCTATGATTCGTCTGACGGTTCTCGCTGTTTCCGGCTTTCATATCGATTACAACTCTCCCATCCTAGAACTCTACTCCATTATAGACTACCGATTCGATAAAAAGTTACAACCGATAGAATAACTCTATCATCCTATTACCCACATTTAAAAAAAGACTATCTCCCTTCGCCGCCGCACGACGCGGCTAGGTCAGGAAAATAGTCTTTCAATCGTACAGGGTAGCTGTTAGCTGAACCGTCTATTTTTTAAGATTGCAGGAAACCGACGTACGTCAGCAGACGCTGAATCATGATCGCCGCCTCCGCGCGGGTCGTATTCGATTGCGGTACGAACGTCGTCGACGTTACACCGGTCATGAAGCCGGTATAAACCGACTTGGCGACGTCCTGCTTCGCCCATGTGCCGATTTGCTTGCGATCCTTGAACCGCTCCAAATATGAATCGACCGTTTGCGGCAGCGAGATGGTCGCTCCTGCCGCCGCGGCCGCCCGATTCAGCATCGCGGCCGCTTCCTGACGGGTAATATAGCTGTTCGGCTTGAACGTGCCGTCCGAGTTTCCCGTCACGATGCCCGCCTTCGATACGGCGCCGATGTAAGCGGCAAGCGCCGTGCTTGTGTTCAGATCGGAGTAGGCTGCCGCTGCGGCCTTGTCGCCGGACAGACCGAGTCCGCGCGCGATGAACATGGCGAATTCGCCGCGCGTAACCGGTTTATTCGGCTCGTACTTCGTTGTCGAACGTCCTTCGACAATGTATTTGTTCGCAAGCAGCAGAATGCTGTTGCTCGCCCAGTGCGTACCAAGGTCGCTGTAGCTGATGTTGCCCCGAATGACCGCAAAATCGCCGTTGCCTTTGCGCATGAACGATACTTTAGAGCCGCTGCTGCCGTTCGCCGCTACTTTGGTCGGCACGTACGACAGCACGTTCGTGGCGGGGTCGACCCATACGACAGCGGTCTGACGCGCCGCCAGCGTGTTCGCCGTATTGACGCTGACCGTTACGTATTTGCTGTATGAAGGCAATTCTTTCACGACGCCGGCAACCATGACGCTCGCCTCGAGGTGAATCGGGCTTACAAACGTAACCGCTCCGGAGCGATTCAGCGCGCTCGTTAAGTTGAAGGTCAAATTCGATGCCGCCTTATCGATTTTGATAACGAGATATCCCGTCGTTCCTCCTACGTTCAGCATCTTTATAATTTGAGCGTAATCCAGCGCCGAGCACGGAATTTCATAGGTGATTTCGCCGTACTGAATCGCGATAATCGGCGTGCCCCCGACATTCTTCGCATTCTCCAGCGCTTGCAGTGGAATGGAGGCCATTCCCGCTTTTTCCGTGGAAGGAATGCTTAGCGTGACTTTCGGCGAGGCGGCGCTAATCGAGCGCGCAGCCTTAAAACCGTTATTCAAGCTTTCTTCGAGAACGGTGTACATATTTGCCGTCTGGCCGCCCGGCGATGTGGACGAAGCGACCGTATAGTGGGAGGACTGAAGAATGATAGCGCCTTCCGGAGTGGCCTCGAATCCTCCGCTCGTCGTACCGCCGCTTCCCGAGCCCGGCGTTGACGTCGTATTGATAACGGCCACATTGCTGAACGAGCTAATGAGCACACCCGCCTGATTGCGAAGACCGCCCGAATCCGAGCTGTAGCCGACCGTTACCGGCGTGGTCGCCGCAACGGCCGTATACAGCGTCAGGATAACGTTCGAACCGCTTATCGATACGGAGGCGACCGGACTTGCCGTTCCGTTCGTTTTGACCGAGAATTGGCTTACTCTCGGAATATATGCCGCGTTCAGCGCCTCGCCGAAAACAAGCGTCAGCGTCGGGCCGTTAATATACGCGCTCATCTGCCCGGATACGCCGCCCGAGCCGCTCACCGTCGCTTGCAACCCGCTGAAGCCGGCCGCCACGTTGCCGTTCAAATCCCGCAGGCTGTTCGAGCCCGGCGAATACGAGACGAGCACGGTTACCGTGCTTGCGATCGTCGAGGACAAGGTCAGAATGACTTGATTGTTCGCCATCTCCACTGCCGAGATCGTCCGAGCCGTTCCGTTTGCAATGACGGAGTAAGATGCTTTGCCCGGTACAAAGGCCGTATCCAGCCCCTCGTTATACGTCAGCGTCACCTTATTGCCGCTGACGATCGCCGACTGAACGACGGGTGCCGACGTATCGGACGCATTCTTCACATAGAAGTCGGTGAACGATTGCAAAGCGTTGCCGTTCGTATCGACAACCGGATAAGAGCCTTGCGAATAGCTGACGGATACCGCCACCCCGTTCGAAGCGGCCGAGCCTAACGAGAAGTACAGATAGTTGCCGCCGCTGCGCAGCTCGGATATATAGACCGGATACCCGTTCAATTTCACCGTGAACTGGCTGGAAGCATACGTATTCGGTTCCGCTATCGCCTGATTAAAGTTCAGCATAACGATGCTGCCGTTCACGGTTCCGCCGATCGGTCTCGGCAGCGTCGTATCCAGCGTGTTCGTCACGTTGCGAGACGAAATATTGGCCGCCTGATTGCCGGACAGGTCCTGAGTCGCTCTATCGCCTTTCGTGTAGTTCAAGATAACCGTCTGCCCGAACAGCACGCCGCCAATCAGCGTAAGCGTAACGGTCGAGCCCGAGACGGCGGTTGCGATAACGGCGCGAGCTTCGCCGTTCACTGTCACATAGAAGCTGCCCGGCAGCGGGACGGTGTTCGGATCGAGCGGTTCGTTGTACGTCAATACGATCGTCGAGGAACCGGACATTGTCGCATTCGTCAGCGCCGGCGCCGTTTTGTCGGTCCCGATTGTGCTGAACGTCCATTGAACCGTGTTTTGAATACCTACGAACTTGTTGCCTGCCAAGTCGGCAATGGCATTTCCGCTAATTTCAACGTAATAGCCCGTTGACGCCGTAAGCGTCGATTGCGGCTTCACAATCACTTTGCGCGTATCTGTCGCATCTACCGCCAGCGACGCGGCAATCGCCGTCCCCTGCGCATTGGCTCTGCGGATAAAGACGCTGCCGGCCGACTGAAGCACTTGCACCGGTTCGTTGAATACAATCGAGATCGGCGCCTGGATTGCAACGCTGTTCGAGCCGTTGGCAGGAGTCAGCGCACTGATAACCGGCGGCGTCGTATCGCTCGTAATGCGGAACGACCAATCGGTCGTTGACGACATGCCGTTATAATAGTTGCCCGCCATATCGCGGAATGCTTGCTGGCTAATCTGGACATAATAGGACGTATTCGGAACGAAGGCATTATGATCGATCGTAATTTTGTTCGTACCGCCGCCCTTCACATTCGTCGAAGTAACGGATATTGTCTGAAATACGGCGTTCGTCAAACTATTTTTAATCGTAATCGTACCGCCGCCCGGATATACCGGCTCGTCGAACGTCATGACGAGGCTCGCCGTTTCAGACAGCACGTTGCTTCCGTTAAGCGGAGTTAGCTCCGTTACGGTCGGCTTCGTCGTATCGATGGCCATCGCCGTCGAGAATGTCCATTCCGAGGCGCTTCCAATGCCTTGATAGCTTACGTTGCTCTCGTTCTTGAAAGTGCCCGGATCGATCAGCACGTAATAGCTTTTATTCGATTCCAGCTCATAATGACCAATCGTAATCACATTGCCCGAAATCGACACATAGCCGGAGTTTACGTCGATTTGCTGGAATATGGTATTGTCTCCGATTCGTTTGATCGTAATGCTGCCGAGGCCCCTCGTCAGCCACGTCGCATTGCCGACCGTCAGCTTCAACGCATCGGAGCGGCTTGCTCCAATTGAATTGTTGGCAGGCAGCATCGTGACGTCCATCGGCGGCGCCGAAGTCGTAAAGCTCCAATAGGACGCTCCGGAGTAGCTGTTGCCCGCTCCGTCCTTGAACGCTCCGTAAGGCACGCTGACCGTGTAGCTGCTGGACGCCTGCAGAACGCCCGGGTTAATCGTAATGTCGCTGGTGCCGCTTCCCGTCACGGCTGCGGAGCCGACATCGATCGTCTGCGTATCTCCGCCTGAACGGACAAGCGTAATATAGCCGCTCGATGCATAGACGGCCTCGCTGAACGATATTTTCAGTTGAGAAGTAGGCGATACGTCCAATGCGCCCGAGACGGGGCTGAATGCCGTCGCGTAAGGAGCGGTCGTATCCGTGCCCGCCACGTCGAAGCGCCATGCCGTCGCATCGTTCAGGCCTGCAAAATTGACGTTATTCGATACGTTCACGAATGCGCCCTGATCGATTCTGACGTAGTAGGAAATGCCGGCAACAAGCGTATTCGGCAAGCTAATAGACGCCAGATACCCTGTCGCGTTCATCGTTACATAGGTCGAAGCCGCCGAGATCGTATGGACTTCTTCGTTCGTATCTACCCGTCTTACGTGAATGTACGAAGAGGCTGCTCCTTTGGCAACCGGTTCGTCAAAAGTAACTTTCAAGTTCACATTGCCCGGCACGCTGCTTTCGCCGTTGCCCGGATAGGTGCTGACGACGACAGGCCCGCTCGATGCCGCCTCAACCCGACCGGCAAAGCTTGCCCAGCCGGATATTCCGGCAATCTGAAGCAAGAGCGCGGCGACAAGCGCCATTCCTACCCATCTACTATAACGTTTCAATTTCGATTCACTCCCCAGCAAGACAGTCGTATATATTTTGTCGGTTTTCTCGAGAGCAAAGTTTAGGCTAGGCATAAAAAAAGGCCGGATCGTCTAAGACGATCCGGCCTCGAGCTTATGATTTCAATTAAGCAAGCGCATCGGCTTTCAGCTTCTCCGCTTTGTCGACGCGTTCCCACGGAAGGTCGATGTCGGTACGGCCGAAGTGACCGTAAGCTGCTGTCTTGCCGTAGATTGGACGGCGAAGGTCGAGCATCTTGATAATGCCTGCCGGACGAAGATCGAAGTTGTTTTTGATGACTTCGACAAGCTTCTCTTCGCTTACTTTGCCCGTTCCGTACGTGTCGACATTAATCGATACCGGCTGCGCTACGCCGATAGCGTAAGCAAGCTGAATTTCGCATTTGTCGGCGAGACCGGCAGCTACGATATTCTTCGCAACGTAACGAGCCGCGTAAGCTGCCGAACGGTCGACTTTCGTCGGATCTTTGCCGGAGAATGCGCCGCCGCCGTGGCGAGCATAGCCGCCATACGTGTCGACGATAATTTTGCGGCCCGTCAGACCGGCGTCGCCTTGCGGTCCGCCGATAACGAAACGACCCGTCGGGTTAATAAAATATTTCGTTTGCTCGTCCAGCCATTCCGTAGGAACGACAGGCTTGATAACATGCTCGCGGATGTCCGCTTGGATTTGCTCCAGCGTCGCTTCTTCCGCATGCTGCGTCGACACGACGATCGTATCTACGCGAACCGGCTTGCCTTCAACGTACTCGATCGTAACTTGCGTCTTGCCGTCCGGACGGAGATAGTCCAGTTGGCCGTTCTTGCGCACTTCGGACAGACGGCGAGCAATACGGTGCGACAGTGCGATTGGAAGCGGCATAAGCTCCGGCGTCTCGTTCGTTGCAAAACCGAACATAAGACCTTGGTCGCCTGCTCCGATGTCTTCGTTCTCTTGCTGTACGTCTTTGCCGTCGCGCGACTCAAGAGCCGCGTTAACGCCTTGCGCGATGTCGGCCGACTGCTCGTTAAGCGACGTGAGAACGGCGCAAGTGCTGGCGTCGAAACCGTATTTCGCGCGCGTATACCCGATTTCCTTAATCGTGCGGCGCACAATCGCCGGAATGTCGACGTAATCCGCACGGCTGCTAATTTCACCAATAACAAGTACAAGACCGGTAGCGACCGAAACTTCGCACGCTACGCGCGCGTTTGGATCGACTTCAAGAAATGCGTCAAGAACCGCATCCGAGATTTGGTCGCAAATCTTATCCGGATGGCCTTCCGTAACCGATTCCGAAGTAAACAAATGTCTGCCTTTCAACGACATCTCATCAACCTCCTAAACCTTTACTTTATTATGCGCATAATAGCGATGGGGCTACACAAAAAATGAACCTTTTCCGGGAGGAAAAGGTTGTCATTAGCAACTCTTCTAAAACATTATGATACCGGAATAGCTACTATCTGTCAATGGAACGATGTAGGAGAGCCATGCAATACCGATTCCGCTTGTTGTACGAGCCGCCGCGTAATTTCTCCGCCGACCGCACCCGCTTGACGGGTTGCAAGCTGCGACCACGGCACATAACCGCCGCCTGTGCCGCTCATTGTGCCAAGCTCGCCCGCAAACTCGGTATCGTCTCCGCCAAACGCTCCCGTATGCTGAAACAGGCCCAGCTCGGCTGCAATTTCATATTTCATTTGATTAAGCGCTTCGCGGCTTTGCGGCACAACCCTCTGATTGGAACGACTCATACTAACAGCACCTCCGCTTTGAATGGTTTGGTTGTTTCTTGTGCTATTATCGTGCGCATTGCGACCTTGATTGACGCGTATAACCTTTTGTCATTGAGGGAAGGTTTAGGGGCATCTGGCAGCGTCGATAACGAACGGCGGTCTCCGAATTCGGAGACCGCCGCCGTTGAAACTTTATGAAGCATCTAATGCAACTGCTGTGACTGTGCTTATTTTAATTCATACTGTCCGCGTACAAGGACGGTGAGTCCGTTCTTCTGCGCCGGATCCGGCAGCACGCCCCGTCCGCCGCGCGGGAATAAAATCAAGTGATTGTTCGGCACCGGCTTGCCGTTCGTAATATCCTTGCCGTCGGTCAAATCGGAGATGCCGTTAACGTCAGCGCTGTATACGACCGCCTTGCCCGCCCGAACGACAAACTCGGCGCCGTCTTTCGCGATCAGCGTCTTGCCCGCCGGTACGGATACAACGACAACCTCATTGCCTTTGGAGCTGAGCTCTTGCCGCAGTTGATCGATCATCTGCTGTACGTCCTCGGCCTTTAAACCGCCGCCTTGCTGCGCGATCGCCTGATCGACGTAGCTCTTCGTGACGACAGGATCGTTAACGGAGCCTGGCGCCGGTTGATCGCCGTCGCCCAGCGCAGTGCCCGTCCATTGCGTTCCCAACAGTATGCCGCCTCCGAGAAGCGCGACTGCCATCGTCAGCTTTAGCCATGTTTTCTTCATTTCAGTCAATACCTTCCTCTCGTACGCTATATAGAACTAGCATACTAGATTAGGAGGAACGGGTAAACCACTCTTATTGCTCCATGAACCAATTCAAATTTTCTTTGGCCGCAACGAGCAGTCTCGTTCCTTGGAACTCGTCGTAAACATTGATTGTGTACTGTTTGTAGTCGCTGATCTTGCTCTGCACTTCCGAATCGTTGAATAGAACGTCCAGCGGAAGGCCCGTGCCTTCTTTCAAAACTTCATCCTGCGAGCCTTCGGCAACATCCCCAAGAGTGAATACTTTCGAATATGCCGCCTTTAACGAATCCTGGTTGACGAACTCGATAACCAGCTTGTGGTCGCCGGCAATATAATCGTATTGTTCGTCTTTCTTCAGCGAGTAGTTCAGTTTCGTATAAACACCTTCGACATTGAAGCCACCGCCGACTTTCAATTGAGTTAAAAATTTGGATAAGGACACCGTATATCCGGCAAGCTGAATGTTTTGAAAGCTCGTATTAATATCCGCTAGATTATTAGCGCCAAGCTTATAGGAAGCCAGTTTGACAATAGCATCCGCCGACGGAGCCGCACCTTCTCCCGAAGCGCCGCTTCCTCCGGAAGCGCCAACGGATTGGCCAATAAACAGACTATAATCTTTATTGTTGAATCCGTTAGGGAGAACCGCCCATGCGGACAATAATACTTTACCGTTCGGGAGCACTTTATTTTTTAAGGATGCGAATGTTACGGGAACGATCTGACCGTTCGCATCTTTTAAATAACCGCCCAGCTTGCTTAAATTCGCCATTCGAAGCTCCTTGTTCTCAACGGCAAATTCAGCATAGAATTGGTTGTTCACCGTTCCGCTAAAGATAGCGTTGCGAACTAGCTTTACGCTTGCTTTCTTACCCGTGTTCGCAATTTCATAAGCTTTATCCTTGGCATAGACCGGTATGCTGCTAAGCTGCTGTCCGGAGAATTGGTACAGCACTTTAGCCGCTTTATCCTTTTCCGGCTCGACAGCCACGAATGTAATTTTGCTTACTGTCGTGCTGTAAGGAATCTTCGAATAAACGACCATATTATATGTTTCGCCTGGGGCAATGGTAATAGAATCATCAAGCGTTACTGCCGTCGCTTCATTCTCCACTTTAACTCCGTTCACCATAAAGTATCCGCTTAACGATGGAACTTTTCTCGAAATCGAGTCATTGTTCTTAATACTCAAATCCGCGACAAGCATATCGTTATCTTCCAACTGAGTACGTTGAATTGCATTCAATTGCACGCTGTACTTGTCCAACGCGAAGGAGCTGCCCAGAGAGCCCTCTTGAATAATCGAGTTCGTTTTGTAGGTGCCGATTACGTAACCAAAATCCTTATCCGTTCCTGCCGTCCTGACTACGATGTCTGCATCTTCGACTTTCACGTTAGTCGGGATGTCGCCAGTCAAAGAGACGGTTTTCTTAATTCCCGGCAGCAGCTTTCCTTCGTCTTTCGTATAAGTCAAAGGATAGCTTACATTTTGTTTCGTTCTTAAATAAACCTCCAGATCCGGAACCTTAATCGAATCGGATCCGTTGTTTACCAAGTAGTACTCCAATGATATGCCTGTCTCGTTTCCTTTGTCCTCAAGCGAAGCCCGACCTATCGAGGTAACGACCTGTTGTCCGGACAAGAAGACGGATCTCTGCTGGCCGATTGCCGTTACTGGAGCTGCATTCAGCGACGGCATAAGAAACTCGCCGACAGGGAGGATGACTTTGCTGGCCTCGTCATTAATTGCCATAACCAGCGCTAACGGCTTGCTCGCAACAGAGACAGGCAACTTAACTGTTAACGTCGTAATCTTACGTTCATTCGGTTGCAGCGACATTTGCTCCAACTCCGAAGCGCTCACTTTATATACGGAATTGCTTTCGGTTTGAATAAAAAAATTAATATTCGATAAATTAGCTGGTTTTAGACCGACGTTCTCAAGCAAATAGTTTATGGATACGTACGCATTGCTCTGATCTTTGGTTACAAAAGCTTGCTTGATCGCCGAACGAACCTTTGTGTTGTTAACGACCATAACCTTATCCTTAAATGCCGCCACCCGATTCGTTTCTTTGCTGGAAGCCTTTATAGTGCCCAGAATTCGTTCATAATTTGTAACGCTGAAGTCCCACTTCACAATCTGAAAAGTTAAGTCCTGTAGCTTCGTTGCATTATCGACAACCGCATAATATGTAATGAATTGATTCGTCTTGGGCGAGATAGAAGTAATCTCTTTATCCGATTCCTTCACATACGCTTTAAACGACTTTCCGCTCTTCGTCTTGATTCTCAGCCAATAATCGGACAAGTCTATCGGAGATGAACCATTGTTCGCATACGTTACCGTAAACGCAACAACCTTGCCTTTATCCTGCATTAAAAATTGAACATCGCGGATCGAAATTGTACTTTGACTGTTTAACTTCACGATTTGCGATGATAACGACTTCTCTGCCGCTGCTGCAGCGCTCGCGATTGGGAGTTGTCCCACAATCGGCGTGCTCGCTAATACGAGCGTAGCTACGGCGATGGTTGCGGTCCCTCGTTTTATCCACTTGTTTTTCAATTTTGATTCCTCCTGTTCGATGTTATTAATAAGACGTATAAACTCGTTACTTTGTTTCGAGCCTCTCCTTAAAATTCCTATAAAGTATTGTACTTTCCGATTATGAACTCTACGTGAATAAATAGTGGGAGATATAAAAAAACGGGTAGAAGCGAATGCTTCTACCCGTTTTTTGTAATACTATCGATTAGTTGTTGTTAACAACAATCGACGTCGTTGCCGTCAAGCCGTTTTGCGTAACATACGTAGCCGTTACAACGCCTTGTTTTACGCCTTCGAGCTCAAAGCCCGTCGTAACTTTAGCAACCGTTGCGTCTACGGACAGGAAGCCTGGCGTAGTGTCAACTTGACCATATTGGTCTTTTTGCTCAATCGTTACCGTTACTTTAGCGCCGACTTTAACCGTGTACTCGTCTGCTCCGAATTTCAGCGAAGTTGCAACTGGTGCCGCCTCGGAAACCGTAACTTCAACTTCAGCAGCTTTGCTGCCGGATTTGTAAGCTACAACCGTCGATTTGCCAGCTTTCAGACCGAATACTTTCTTCGTTGCCGAGTCAACTGCCAGTACCGACAGGTCGCTGCTCGTTACGTTGTCTGCAATTGCGTTTTCCAGTACTACTGCCGTGCCGCTTTCCGTTTTACCGTTCAGTTTAACTTGAACAGCATAGACGGAACCTGCAGTTTGAGCGTGGCCAGCCGAATCTTTACCGCCGTATACTGTGCCGATCGATTGAATTTCGTACGATTTGATGTCAGCCGTTTTAACAACCGTGAACGTTACGTTCGTCGAAACGCCTGCATACGTGATCGTTACTTCTTTCGAACCTGCTGCTACTGCTTCAATCGTTTTGGAACCAGGTACGATTTTGATGATGTTGCTGGAACCGTCTTTTACCGCGATCGTGAACGATGCATCAGCATCTTTCGTACGACCAAGGGAATCAACGTATTGAACTTTGTCGTTACCAACCGCCAGCGTAGCTTTTTCTTCAAGCGTCGTCAGAACGTCGCTTTTCAGACCTGCGATCGATTTAACCGTAGGCGTGTCTTCAACTTTCAGGGAGATCGTCGAAGTAATCAGGCCGTTAACAACTGCTTGAACTACTGCGTTGCCAGCGTTTTTGAACTTAACTACGAGCTCGCCCTTAGCGTTAACGAATGGCGCGCCGTCGAATTGAACCGTCGATTGAAGCAGCACTTTCGAACCGTCAATCGTTACGTCTTTGTTGCCCATTGCCGCACCGTAGGAGTCGATTGCCGTGAATGGAATCGTTACGGACTCGCCTTTAACTACGATGGAAGCAGGGTAGCTCAGCTTCAGTTCTTTAACCGCGTTTGCTTCGTTGATCGTGAACGAGATCGAAGCGTTAGCGCCAACTGCTTGCGGGTTGCTTGCCGAGATAATAACGTTGCCAGCTACTGCAGCGTCGAACGTTACTTTACCGTTGTCGTCAACCGCGATGCTGTTGATGTGACCCGTTCCACCGACATAGAATACGATACCGCCGATTTGGAAGTTGTTAGCCCAAACCGTTTGACCGTTTGCACTGGAATCAAGTTTGATTGCAGAAGTTTTAGGCAGTTTAACCGTTTTGCCATATTGGTCCGTCAGCGTGACAGGCAGAACCAGACCCGTGTTTTCGCCGCTCGCTACCGAGATGCGAGTTTTGTCTTTCAGCGGTTGTACCGCGTCGATCGTAATTTTCGTTGCAGCGCTTGCGGAAGTAACTTTGAACGATTTGGAATCGTATTGACCCAGCGTGTTGCTAGCGGATACTACGATTACGTCGTCAAGTTTAGCGATTTCCGTCGTTACGTTGCCGACCGTTACGTCAGCGAGGTCGATGCTGTAGCCATCCGTCGTTTTGTTAACCGTGATGGTTTGGCCTTTCGACGAGTTGAATGCCGAAACGTTGATCGCTTCATAAGGCATATCTTCGTTAAATTGGTTGACCGTTTTAACTTGCAGGTTTTGGTTGTTTGCTTTTTGCAGGGAGTCAGCACCGATCGTTACTTTCGTTGCTTTTTCTGCTTCCGTTTTAACCGTTACCGCTTCAGCGTCACCGGCTTTAACCGTGATGTCGCCAGCAGGCAGGTAGCCAGCCGTCAGAACAACCGAACGAAGGTCGTCAGCGAAAGTTTTCGTAACCGTTACCGTTTGGGACAGGTACTTAACTTCGATCGCCAGATCTTTCGTTACCGCTTTGTTGAACTCGAGCGTAATTTTTTTAGCGCCCGTTTGTTTAGCCGTTACAGCAGCAGCGTTGTACGTAACTTCTACTTCGTACGTTTTGCCGTTGTATTCTACGGATACTTTCGTTGCTTTACCAACTTCAAGAGCCGTATCGAGTTGTTTCGTTACAACTTGATCGTCGGAGAACGTTACTTTAACCGTTTTAGCATCAACTGCATCAACGGATTTAACTGTAACTACGCCGCCTACGAAAGCGTACGTTGCGTCTACGAGTTGAGCGCGCTTAGCAGCTACTTTGTAGTTGGATGCTTCTGGCAGGATTTTAGCGTCGATAGCCGCTTGTACATAACCTGCTGCCCATGCGCTTGCGCCTGCTACTTCAGCGCCTTCTACTGGCTCAAGGTCCAGTGCACGAACCAGTGTCGTAGCCATTGCTTCGATCGTTACGTTGCCGCTTGGATCGAATTTGTTAGCGCCTACGCCGTTCATCAGTTCAGCTTTCGTTACAGCGCCGATGAAACCTTTTGCCCAGTGGTTAGCTGGAACGTCTTTGTACGTCGATGCTGCTGCGTCTTCTTTCAGGCTGTTGATGAGCGTGAGTACTTTCGAGAATTCAGCGCGCGTCATGTTTCTGTCAAGACCTGCGCTGCCGTCCGGATAACCACTAAAAATGCCTTGTTCTTTAAGAGCGTCGAATTTCTCTTGCGTGCTCGGTTGTGCGGCATCAGCTGCGAACGCTACGGATGCGAACATCGAGAACACCATAGCGATAGCTACGAGCAAAGATAAACTTTTCTTCATAACCTTTTTTTCTCCTCCTCTAAATTGCTTCGGTTGTTGAGAGTGTTGAGTGGATAGTGTATTGCTCGTTTCCCTCATTGGCCGATTCACCCCCTTTCTAGAGTTGAGCAGTAATTTGTTATAAATAATGTCTGCAATCATGTTAAACCCATTATGTAAAAACATGTCGCAGAAACTCGTAAACTAGGAAAGAAAATTCTGGTAGATAAGCTAGACCACTATAACATTATACAGTAGTCTACTTCTAGCGTAAAGAGGGCGATGAGAATATGTACCACTTCTCTTATATATAGAAGATACACATCGTCTACTGCCTTCTTCCTTACTGTTAGACGCGCGGAGCACCGAAAAGTTGCGGTTGGTTCGAAACTTTTTTCATCTTTGGCGGTTCGCAACCTTTCGAAGCTTGTATCTCCTTGGGACTACCTTAGTATAACTTGCTGATGTGAAAACCGTCGATGCAAAAGATTTACCAGAACACTGTAAGTTGGTAGATGTCGAATTAACGGACTTACATACGGGCTTTACAGCAAGAAGCGGTTCCCGGACCAATCCGGGAACCGCCGCTGGCGCTATATCATGCTGTATTAGTTCAGCTTCGGCAGTTTCTTCAAATCGATTAGCATCTTGCCTACGATAATTGCCGCATCCGAACGCAGCAAGTTCGATCTCGGCTCGAAGACGTAGCCTTTCTTCAGGTCCGAAGCGTCGACCGGCGAGCCTTTGATGTAGCCTTTCTTCGCAATTGCCGCTACGGCCGCTTTCGCATAGTAATTGATATTGCCGTGATCCTTGAATTGCTTCTCCAGATCGGCGGCGATCTTGTTCGGATCGGTAGCAAGCTTCAGTTCGAGCGCTCTGGCCAAAATAACGGCCGCTTCCTCTCTCGTCAGGTTGCCGCTCGGATCGAACGTACGAGGCTGCGTGCCGCGGATAATTCCGGCCCGCGCCGCCGTCTCGATATAACGATAATCCCAGATCGCATCCGGATTCACGATCTGCGGCACATCGTCGAAGGAAGGATTGCCGAGCTCGTAGTTGAGCGGAATATCAAGAGCTTTGACAACCATCCGGGCGAACTCGCCGCGCGTCGTGTACATATCGGCGCCGAAATCGTCGTAGCCGATCGAATTCGAGATGCCTTTGGAATAGATCGATTCCATATAGTTGCGCGCGTACGGATGCTGCGTAATATCGCTGAAGGAATACACCATCTTCGCCGCAACATAGTATCCGAACTTCGTGAACGGCACCGTAATCGTATTCTTCTTCGTATCAACGACGCCGCCGAGGTTCTCCCAATACTTATTCTGATTATCGTAGCGATATACCGTAATTAAAGTGCCGACGGCATCCTTCATGTTCGGATCGAAGGAAAGCGTCAGCTTGCCCGTCTTGGAAGCGATCAATTCGCGGTCCGAAGCGCGGTTGTTGAAGGACGGTACGCCGCTGTTCGGGAATTGGTACGGCTCAAGACCGTATTTCACGGGATCATACAGCCGCCCGTTCGTCGTATCGTCGGCCAATCCGGCATCGATCCAGTAGACCGGACTTGCTTTGGAGAACCGGGTCGGGAACGAGAACTTGAACTGCTCGCCGCTCGACGTGACAATTCTGTCGAAATCGGCCGGCCATCCGTCGAATTCGTGACGGTCCACGACGCCGTCCTCGGAATTCGCAATCGAGTAAAGCAGCGTATGACCGGTGAACACCTGGTTTTTGAACTCCTCCGGTACGTTGTAGTCGCTGCGGATGAGCGTCGTCCCTTTCGGGAACGCAAGCGTCAACGCGCCGTCGAATACTTTCTGGGAACTCGACATCAGCTTCATGTACTGAGCGCCCGGTATATTGGTAGGCGCATAGGTGACCTCAATGCTTCCGGTCGTCGTATCGTTCGCGCTTTTAATCGTAAACTTGATCGTATTCTTGCCGACTTTCAAGTCGGTGACCGTCGCGCGATAAGCGTCGTACCAATCGATCGTGCCGTCATAATCCGCGTCGAACTGCATTTTCTCGGCATTGATCTTGTTAATGACGACCGATTGGGCGCCCTTCGCGTTAATAATAACTTCGACGAAGTTCTGATTCACAATGCTTTTCGCCGGCAAAATCGGACGAACGATATCGTATGGAAGCGCCGTCGGGTCGACCTCCATGCGGTAGCTAGCTTTCGGTCCGTACAGCCCGCTGTTGTAGACGTAGAAATTGTATACGCTGGAGCTGCCGTCGGCGTTCAAATCCTGATCTTTCAAAATAAACGAGAACGACTGCGTCGCGAGGTCGTATCGGACGACGAGCAGGCCGGAAATGCCTTTGTCGTTCGGATCATAAATGGCGTTGACGTTCGGATCGTCGCTGCTGTAAATGACGAACGGCTGCGACAAATCCCATTGATAGACTACGCTCGAAGCGGAGGACGTGATTCTCAAAATATAATCCGCGGCGATGCTCGCCGACGGCATATAATTGCCTACGTCTACCGTCTTGCCCAAATCGATAAAATCGAACGTACCGAATATGTTCATCTTCGACTTGGACGTCGTATAGATGGAGCCAGACATCGGGAAGTTCGGATCGTTCGGGATCGGCACGATCTCTTTATCGTTGGTAGTCGGCGTATACGTGAACGGGAACACGCCCGCGGAGCCGCTCACCGGAATAACCGGCAGGTTCGTCGGCACCAGATTCATCTTAACGGAACGTTCGTAGAACGTCGACGTTCCCTGGAAGACGAATCGGATCGTATTCTCGCCCGCGAACATGACGTCGAAAATATCTTCCGGATCGACGCTGTCATCAAGCACGAAATTGGTGTCGTGAATGTCCGTGCTCTTCGGCTTAAGCTTGAAGGCCACGTTGTTCACATAGAAGAAAATCGACTGCGCGCCAATCGTTTTGCCTGTCGCGATATCCTTCTCCGGCTCGTAACGAATTTCATTCGTATCGTTGACGTTCTGAATGGCGCCCGCGAACGACTCCAGCTCGTTAAGGACAATATCGCTCGCTGTCGTCTGCGACGTCGTATCGCTTTCCAGAATCATGCCGTCGAACAGCTTGTTATAGCTTACATACGGTCCGAACAGCATGGTCACCGTTACATCCTTGGTCACGACTGTGCCCGATAAATTTTTGACGCTGAATTGGATGGTCTGCTTACCCTCGTAAGGGAGCTTGCTTACTTCGAGGAAGAGCCGTTTGTACAGCCCCGTCTTCCCGTTAACGGTCAGCAGTTCCTCCGATTCGTGCAGCACCTTCATGTCGTAGCCCGTAGTAGCCGCTTTGCCTGCGTTATTCGTTATTTTGACGACATTCAGACCGCTTGTCGCTCCGGATGCGTCTTTCAACCCCGTTGTCATATCCAGATTCGTCGGGTTGCCGATAAGCACTTCTACGCCGATCGGCATGCCGTACAAGCTTTTGCCGTCAAGTGAATCCGAATCCAGACCGAGATAGTTGCCGGGCTGGTATCCAGGCAAGTAGTTCACTTGCTCAATGAATGGCGTGTCGGAATCGACAAGCGTGAAATAAAGAGAGTTCGTGCCTTCCACCGTCGGCGTCGTGCCGTTGGCGATATTGGCTTCGTTCGCCGCTTGCATGCGCACGTTGTAGCGCTGGTTGAAATTCAGCGAGTTGCTCACATTAAAGGACAAATCGTAGATGAAGAATGCATCCGTATCCGTATAAGGCTGAACGATAGCCGAAGTCATCGAAGCGCCGGAAATCGTCGCTATCGGCGTGCCGCTGCCAACCGCATAAATCTCGCCCTTCAGCGTGCTGAGCGGAAGCGTAGGATCCGGGTGAGGACGGTTCGTCGTATCCGTGCCAACCTTGCCGTAATAGTTCGGCACGATCACTCGGCCGGTTACCTGCAATCCGGTCTTGTCCGTAATCAGGCTCGGACTATATTCCATCGATACTTTATTGCCCGAGCTGTCGGAGAGCGACATGTCATAGAACGTCACGGCCCCGTTATAGAATGCAACCTCGCGCGTCGTTTCGACCGTCTGGGTGCCGTTGCTTACTTTGATCGTGACCAGGTTCTTGCCTTTCTGAACCGTGATCGGAGAAGCGACAAACGAGTAGTTGCTCGTGCTGTTGACGCTGAACTTGCGGCTGCTTCCGTTCACTTCGACTGTCACGCTCTGCGCATTCGGCGCTTTACCGGAAATCGAGATCTCGGTCTGAGCCTTGCCCTTCGTCGCCGTTGCGTGTACGACGGTTGTCGTCGATTCGTTCATGGGGAAGCTGTTTCCGTACAGGGACGCCTCAAGATCATAAAGCGTAGGGCCGTCATGGTAGTCGATATAGATCGAGTTCTCGACGAGGCCGCCGCCTTTCGCACCTTGGAACGTAATTTTATTTAACCCGGAGAAAAGCTGGACGTTGAACACTTGCAGAGAGTTGCCGTTCACATAGATGTTGCTCGTTAAGTTTTCCCGCTTGGAGCCAATTTTCTCTTTGGTCGGATCGTTCGGGTCCGTATTTACGACCTGCAGGACGCTGTAAGAGATCGTTGTCGGGTTGACGCCATTGAGCGTACCCGTGATTGTCACCAGGCCGTTCGTCGTCACCCTCGCGTTAGACGGGATGTCGAATTCGTTAGGGAACGCAAAGTTGCCCGACGTCGCGGCCGCCGCCCGATCGCTTCCGGTCAACTGCAGCAGGCCGATTAAAAGCGACAGGACGACGAACCAAATACTACATTTCTTAGCCACAATAAGCCTCCTCCAATAACCTTGAGTCTCGAAAAATTCACGTACTTTAGTTATCGGAGACGAGCACGGAAAAGTTTAGGGCGATCCGCCATTTCATTCATGTCGGCGCGCATGTTCCGCTCCCTCGGCGTCCGGCAAGCCATCAAAAAAGCCCCGGTTCCCTCGAGGGAACCGGAGCTTGAATAAACGAATAAGAGATGGATTATTTCGAACGCGTATCGGTTTGCGCCTTAAGCCGGTTGCGCAACAACAGATCCAGCACCGGACGCTTTGTTTTGTCGACGATGCCGATAAGCTCGGCGCCGATTTGCAAGCAGAACATTAGAACACATATGACGACGAAGGTGACCCAGTTCGCCGCATGCGAGCTCGTGAGCGTCGATTGCACGATTGCGCAGCCCCCGAAGAAAGCGGCGATCGCCCAAATAATGAGCACCGTTCTGCGATGGCTGAAGCCAAGCTCTTGCAGGCAATGATGCAGGTGACTCTTGTCCGGGGCAAAAATCGGCTGCTTGCTGCGCCAGCGGCGTACGATCGCGAAGAACGTATCCGACAGCGGCACCCCGATGATGAGCAGCGGCGTTACGAACGAGACGATCGCAACCTGCTTGAACCCGAGCATCGACAGCGTCGCCAGACAGAAGCCAAGGAACAGCGCGCCCGAATCGCCCATAAATATTTTGGCCGGGTGAAAATTGTAGTACAGAAATCCGACAATGCCGCCGAGCAGAATCGTGCTGAGCAATATAACCGGTACGAAGCCCATAATGGCAGCCATGACCAGCACGGTCGCGGTCGCGATGCCCGATACGCCGGCCGCCAAGCCGTCGAGCCCGTCGATCAGGTTGATCGCGTTCGTCACGCCGACGATCCACAGAATCGTGAGCGGAATGCTAAGCCACGAAGCAACAGGCTGCATCGCTTCGCCGAACGGAACGTTCAGCAGATCGATTTTGACGCCGAAGCCGAACACGACGACGCATGCCGCGGCGATCTGCCCCAGCAGCTTCACCTTGGCGGACAGCTCGAACCGGTCGTCCAATCCGCCGACGAGCACGATAATCGACCCGCCGACCAGAATCGCCCGAATCATATTGTAGTCGTAACCGCGCAGCGTTCCTTCCGGAATGAAGGGCAGCGCGATCAGAACCGCACCGACGAAGGCGACATATATTGCAAGCCCGCCCAGACGCGGCATAATACGTGTATGCACTTTACGATAGTTTGGTTTGTCGATTGCACCGACTGCGAACGCGAACCGTTTAACGAGCGGTGTCATGACGAGCGCGATGACCAATGCAATTGCGAATGAAATGCCATAGAGAATACCCACAGGCGTATCCAACTCCTCTTATTTTCTACCGGAATGATTATACTCCGACCTGAAAATAATCGCCATCCTTGATTTCTGCCGATTTAGTCGATTTTCAGCAATTTTCACGAGTAAGGACGGGCTTTAGTCACCTTTTCTTTCTCGCGAATCACTTTGATGACGAATTTCGGCAAAACAAGCATCCGCTTGTAGCGCGCAGGCTCTTGCAGAAGCCGATAAAACCATTCGAGCCGCAGCTTCTGGAACAGCTTCGGCGCCCGTTTCAGCTTGCCGGCGATAATATCGAAGCTGCCGCCGACGCCCATAATAAGCGGAACGTCCAGTTCGCGTTTATAGCGCGCAATCCACGGCTCTTGCGTCGCAGACGAGCGCGCCACGAACAGCATGTCGGGCTTGACCTCGCGAATCGCCTTGACGACCTCCGCATCCTGCTCCGGACCGAAGTAGCCGTTGCGAACGCCGACGATTCGGGTGCGGGGAAATTTGAGACGCAAATTGTCCGCCGCCTGATCGATCGTCTGCTGGTCGGTGCCGAGCAGAAAGACGCTCCAGCCCTTCGACTGGCCGGCATCCATCAGACGCTGCAGCAGATCGAAGCCCGGTACGCGTTCCGCAACGGGCTCGCCGACATACTTGGCCGCCCAGACGACGCCTGTACCGTCCGGAATAATAAGCTCCGCCGTTCGCATCATCTCATAGTAGCCCGAATCGTCGACCGCGGTCATAACCATGATCGGATTCGCGGTTATAACGTGCGTCACCGACCGTCGGTCGATCGCATCCGTTAAATAAGCAACGGTATCATCCATATTTAATTTACTAAACGGCAGACCGTAAATCGAAACGGTAGGAATGCGATTCGAACGTACCGCAGCCTCAGTCTCCGCCTTATTCGTCGATAAAGTTGTCGTCATGCGAGTGTTCACCCTCTTGTGATTTAACGAAGCAGATCGGCGATTTGTTGCGCCGGCCGCTGCGCTTCGCGCTTCAGCCTGTCAATCGCTTCCCGATGCTCGCTTCTCCAGCCTTCCGGATCGTCCAGCAGCGCTTCCGCGCGGTCTGCGAACGCCGTCGGCTCCAGCCGCTCGGTTGTGCCGACCGCCGCAAGCCCGAGTCGCTTCAGAAATTGATCGATCTTCGGATCGTAGGACAAGCCGAGCATCGGCACTCGCTGATTCGCCGAATAGATCAGCGCATGCAGACGCATGCCGAACAGCATATCGCAGCGGCTTACTTCGAGCAGCATCTGCTGCGGATCGTCGTCCGGCGTTGCCAGCTCGATGCGGCTGACGCCCGTTCCAAGCGCTTCGAGCCGCCGCATGACGATAGACGAGGTTTCCGCATCGTCCGGCGTATGGAACGGCAGGAACCGAAGGCGCACCGCCCGCCGCTTCGCCAGCTCCGCGAGCGCTTCGGCCGCGCGCTCCAGATCGGCGCCGTCCTTCCGCCAATGGCGGAGCGATACGCCGACGACCGGCAATCCGTCCGCATCCTCGCCCGCAGCCGCGGAGGAAGCAGTTGAATGATCCGGCAAAGGCAAGCCCATGACCGGATCGGACACCACCTCGATGCGCTGACGAGGCACGCCCATCGACGCCAGCAGCGCCGCGGACCCGTCGTCCCGAACGGAGACGTAGCGGCTCCGTCTCATGACGCTGCGAATCGGCGCGAACAGCCAGCGTCTGTTGACCGGCCCCACGCCCTGGGAATAAATAAACGTAGGCTTGCCCAGCATCTGAGCCAGTTTAAGCACGCCTGTATAATACGGAACCGACTTCCAGCCGGTCGCATCCTGCAGCAAGCTGCCTCCGCCGCTAATAAGCCCGTCGCAGCGGCGAATTTCGCGAAGCAGCACCGACGGACTCATCCGCGGCACCGCCTCGCAGCCGTACATCTTCGTCGTCGACGCCGGATCGGCGGACAAAACGACCGGCTGGATCGTCATGCCCAACGACTCCCCCGCCTCGCGAAGCGCATTCAGAATCGATTTCAGCACCGCCTCGTCGCCGCTATTGCGAAAACCGTAATAACCGGAGACGATTATTCGGCGGATGGAACTATTTTGGCGCGAACCCATCGATGCCATACTCCCTCTCCGATCTGCCATACCGCAATGAGCACACAGCCGATCACGGCCCCGATTCCAAGTCCGAGCAAGTCGCGGATCATCGATATATGCAGCGGCGTATGAATATGGGCGAACGTATCGACCATCGACAACTGGCCCATCGCCCCTATAACGATAAATACCCACGCCGCCCGATAACGAAGCGACAGGAACAAGCCGAGCAGCAGCAGCGGATGGGCGATCGCGAACTCCTTGAAGCGAGGCCTTACGCCGAACGTCGTCTCAAGCGTATTGCGAAGCAGCATCTCCATCGCGGAGGCTTGCCCCTCGTTGCCCGTGCGGGACAAGTAATACATGCCTACGACGCCAAGCACGCCGGCGGCGACGACTATCAGAACGTTGATTCGAATCGACAGCAGCCTGCGCAGGCTCGCCCAGATGGAAGAGCCTGTGTAGAGGAACAGATATACCGCGACGAGAAAAATCGGCGCAAGGTGCAGCAGGCTAACGCCGCGGAATTGCTCCAGCACGAGCGTATACGTAATGTTGTTTAGAAGTCCGACGACATAAGGTACGCCGAGCACCGAGATGAGCGATGTGACGATAAACAGCACGATTGCATTGCTGAACCGGCTTTTGGCCGACAAGCCTTCGAACACCCACTTCACGCGGCCGATGCCGAGCATATCGCCGAACATGGCGCTCCAGCCCTGCGACTCGCCGCGGTTCGCCGCGCTCTCCGCACCGGCTGCCGCATGCGTCCGTCCGTTATGAACGGACCAATCCGCGCTGCCGACAATCCGACGGCTTCCTTCCGTTCGTCTGCGAATGACGTGCAGCGCCCAAATAAGCGCAAGCGTAGGCGCGCTGATTGCCGCGCCCAGCGCGAGTCCTTGCTCCAGCGCCGGCTTCGACAAGACGTACAAGCCGGCGCTGCCGACCAGACCGAGCGCGAACGCCGGAATGGTCAGCCAACCCGCGAATGCACCGATCAGCAGCGCGATCAGGCTGACAGCCCCGAGGCATACGACCGCCTTGGCCGCCTTCGTCCAGCCCGGCTTGTTCACCTCGAAAGGCTGAGCCGGGCCTGGAGGGAAGCCGAAGTCGGTCAGCTTCTGTATCGTGCCGTCCGGTCCCTGGAGCGCGTCGGCCAGCTTGTCCAGCGGGTGAACGACGCCGCCCTTGTCCAAGCTGCGGCTCGCGCCGGCGTTCAAGTAGAACATCCGGATGCTGCGGTCTTTGGCCGCCAGCAGGAAGCGATCCTTGAGCGTCTCCGGCGAGATCGTCGCCGCAAGGTTGTCCGCGATCGAATGCAGGCGGGTGACGTTATAGTCCGTCAGATAGGCAAGCGTGTTGAATCCGAACTGCGGCGCTTTCAAGCCCTCGATCGCCGCAATGCCCATGCCTTCTTCCTTCAACAGATCGGCGAACGAGCTTAGGCTGTGCAGCTCCGCATTGTCGTTGTAGCCTTTGACGGCGTCGCCGTCGAACAGAACGCGGTCTACGCCATACGCTTTCAACTGCTTCAACAGCTCGCGCGTCTCCTCTTCGTTATAAGGGCGAATCCGGTCCGACAGGCGCGGCAAAATGCGGAAGCCCGCATTATGCACTTGCTCCAGCGCCATCGGATCGGGATTCATCGAGATCAGCGTCGCCGTCTCGATAGGCGCGCTCAGCTTAAGACCCGCGCGGCCGTTCAGCACCCACGGCTCGACCGCAATGCCGGCGCGCTCGAACGAGCCCGTAATAAGCGGACTCAGCATCCGCTCTTCCTCGGAGCCGGCGAACAGCACGAACGTTTCGTTGCGGCCCGGCACCGGCGTGCTGCCTTGCAGCAGAGCCAATTGCGAGTTGCTGAATACGTTCAGACGCTTCGCCATGACCAGCTCGTCCAGCGTCGTCTCGAAGACGGCCATCGTCGTAACGCCGGCTTCCTTCATGTTCGCGAGCTGCTGCTCCACGAAAGCGCGCGGATCGTACTGGTAAGAAGCGACCAGCTCGATATCTTTGAAATCCATCACATATTCGATTTGTTTCGATGTACGTTCCATCTGCCACCGCAACGAGCCAAGCGGTATTGCCGCGATGACGCCGATCAGCGCGAGCGCCCACAACACGACTTTGAACTTACGGTTCCATAGCTGCCATTGAAGCACGGATGTCCTCTCCTTACGCTTGTTGGTCGACACGGTTCATTACGACGGTCGCCAGTTGTTCCAGAGCCGACGAAGCATCCTGCTGCGATTGTCCCCGAACGGCAAAGTAAACTTTAATTTTCGGCTCCGTGCCGGACGGCCGGAGGCAGAACCACGAGCCGTCGGCAAGCCTATATTTCAGCACGTTCTCGGGCGGCAGGCCGTTCAAGCCCGCGCTGTAATCGAGCACGCTTTCCACCTTGACGCCGGCGATCTCGCCCGGCGGGTTGCTGCGCCAGTCTTCCATGATGGCGCCGATCTTCTGTACGCCGTCCAGCCCTTTAAGCGTCCGGGATTGGAGACTCTCCAGATAGGTGCCGTATTGCGCGTACAGCTCAAGCAATACGTCGTACAGCGTTTTTCCTTGATCTTTATAGTATGCCGCCGCTTCACAAATCAATAAGGAAGCGACGACGGCATCTTTATCGCGGGCATAGCCGCCGGTCAGATAACCGTAGCTTTCCTCGTAGCCGAACAGGAACGTCCGCTCGCCGGTCGCTTCGTACTGCGTCATTTTTTCGCCGATATACTTGAAGCCCGTCAGCGTATTCGCGACGTCCACGCCGAACGATCTCGCGATATCCGCTCCCATCTCGCTCGTGACGATCGTCTTTACGACGATCCCGTTCGCCGGCAGCCTGCCCTTCTCTTTCAATTGGCTGAGCGTGTAATACACCATGAGCGCGCCGGATTGATTGCCGGAAAGCACGACGTACTCGCCCCGGTTGTTCTTCACGACCGCACCCATCCGGTCCGCATCGGGATCGGTTCCGATAATGATGTCGGCGTCCGCTTGCATCGCAAGCTCGATCGCCATCGTGAACGCTTCGCGCTCTTCCGGGTTAGGCGATTTGACCGTGCTGAAGTAGCCGTCCGGCTGCTCCTGCTCCGGCACGATATGTACGTTGCGGAATCCCGCCTTTGCCAGCACGCTCCGTACCGGCACATTGCCGGAGCCGTGAAGCGGCGTGAAGACGACGGCTACCCGTTCGCCAAGCCCGCCCTTCAGCAGCTCGGGATTCAGACTGCATGCCGCTACCGTATCGACAAACCTGTCGTCCTCGGCTTGGCCGAGCCACTGCAGCAGCCCGTCCGCCTCCGCCCGCTCGCGGCTGACGGTGCGCACTTGGCCGAACGAAGCGACCTGCTTCATCTTCTCGATCGCCTGCTCCGCTTCATGCGGCACAAGCTGACAGCCGTCCTTATTGTAGGCTTTGTAGCCGTTATACTCGGGAGGATTATGACTGGCCGTGATGACAATGCCTGCCGTCGCCTTCAGCGCGCGTACGGAGAACGACAGTTGCGGCGTCGGGCGAAGCGAAGGAAACAGATACGCTTTAATGCCGTTCGCCGCAAGCACCCGCGCCGCGTCAAGCGCGAATTCCGGCGAGTTGTTGCGGGAATCGTGAGCGATGACGACGGAAGGATTCGCCTCCCCTTGCGAGAGCACCCAATCCGACAGCCCCTGCGTCGCTTTGCCGACCGTGTATGCGTTAAGACGGTTCGTGCCGGCCCCCATTACGCCGCGCAGACCGCCCGTTCCGAATTCCAGATCCCGATAGAACCGGTCGACGATTTCGCTCTCGTTGCCGGCAATGCCGCGGAGCTCCGCTTTGGTCGTCTCGTCGATCGACGGATCGGACAGCCATTCCTCATACTTCGCTAGTGCCGATTCGTTCACTGTCATGGACATCCTGAACCCTTCCTCTCTCCCTTGTTCTCGCTTATCGCGTTCTCGTCTCTACCCGTCCTTGCTTCTGTCCGGTCCGATGATGCTGTCTGCGAATGCCCGATTCCGTTCCCTTATCCGTCCTTGCTTTAAGACGGGTCGGACAGCGCGAACATGATGCCGCCCTCCGCGACGACTTTATCGTTCACTTTCGCGACGGCATGGCCTTTGCCCACTTTGCCTTTCAGACGCGTAATTTCCACTTCGAGACGCAGCGTATCGCCCGGCGTCACCTGACCGCGGAAGCGGAACTCGTCAATTCCCGCAAAAAAAGCCAGCTTTCCACGGTTCCCCTCGATTTTCAAGATTGCAACCGCGCCGACCTGCGCCAACGCTTCTACGATCAGTACGCCCGGCATGACCGGAAATCCCGGAAAGTGGCCCGCAAAAAACGGCTCGTTCATCGTTACGTTCTTAATCCCGACGGCGCGAACGCCGTCTTCCACCTCGATAATGCGGTCTACAAGCAGAAACGGCTGGCGGTGCGGAATAATTTGCTGAATTTCGTTAATATCCATCATGTTCGATTCCCCCTGCATAAAATAATATTCGATCAGAGGCATAATCTGCCCGATCGGTGACAACCTAAAACTATCCTTCGCGGAAACTGCAGTTCGCGCAGGTTAAGATAAGGGAGCTCGAATGCCGCGTGCCTGAAGCGCCGCGGCGTCCGAGCTTCTTTGTATGCCGCTTATAATTCGCGCGTACTTCCGGGCTGTCGGGTCGTCATGCCGCTGTCTCCGCCGTTATGAGTCTGGTCCTCGTCGCGGTTAATCGCAAAAATCTGAATCATGTACATAACCGACGTCACGAACGAGAAAACGACGACTCCCCACAAATAGGCTTTGGCGAAAGGCGCCTCGAAGAAGATGAACAGAATCGCGATGTAATACAGCACGGTCGTCAGCTTGCCCATCCAATTGGCCGGAACGGTTTTTCTTCCGCTGAAATGAAACACCGCCGACCCCGCAATCATTCCCAGATCGCGAATAAACATCAAGATCGCCGCCGCCAGCGGAATATGATCGGTCAGCAGCAAGGACAGAATGACGGTAATGAGCATCAGCTTGTCCGCGAGCGGATCGAGCATCGCCCCCACTGCCGTTATTTGTCCCCTCTTGCGAGCGATATACCCGTCCAATACGTCCGTCAATCCGGCAAGCACGACAACGCCGAACGCCGGAATCATTCGTTCTCCGCCCGCGAAAACAACGATATAGATCGGTATGAGTAGAAATCGCGATAGAGTGAGCAGATTCGGAAGATTCAATCGTTCACGTCCTTTGCCGGTACGAATTGGATACTGCTTCAAAGTTACCCAACCATTATACCTCTACCTATTAAAAAATAAAACCGTCCGCCCGCTTTCCGCCGCGCCCGCAACAATGCCCCGTCAGGCGGACCAACCGCCAATTCGTTGGCCAAATGTCGCTTACGGTATTCACTTTCGCTCCGCTCAAGCCGTTATTAATAAGAGAACGCGCAGAGCAAATTACGAAAGCGAGGTACAGTCTACCCCATGCAGCGACATTACTTGTTCCCTACGAAAATGACGACGCGCTCCTTTATCGCATTGGCGCTGGCCGTCATGCTGTCGATCACTTGGCTCTCGGATCGATCGTTCGCGGCCGATACGGTTACCGATCTTCAATTCGATACGCCACTATCGGAAATTTCAATTTACGCCGCCGACGACGCTTACTACTTGAACTTATACGCCACCTTATCCAGTATCGCTTCGCGGATGGACGTAACGGACACCGCTTCCTGGAAATCGTCCAATACGGCGGTCGCCAAAGTAACGCAAGGCGCAATCGTCGGCGTTGCCAAAGGAACGGCGAAAATCAGCGCAACCTACGGCGGCTATACCAAATCCATTACCGTCAACGTCGACACGTTGTACGATGAAATCTCGATCCGGTCCGGCGGAAGCGAAGCGCCAAGCGAAGCCTCTTACTCGCTCGGCCAGAGCATCGCCTTCACGCTTGACGGATCGAAGAACGGCAATACAACCGACATTACGGGCAGCGCAAGCTGGAGCAGCTCGGACACGTCCGTCGCAACCGTCCAAGCAGGCAAGCTGACGCTGAATGCCGTCGGTACAACGACGATTACAGCCAGCTATAAAGGCAAGTCCGATTCCATCAAAATCAAGGTTGCCTCTCCTTATAAGTCGATCTCTATTTCCGGATCGGACCCGCTGGAGATGAAAGTCGGCGACGGCGACGTCTCGTTAACCGCGCAAGCTCAGCTCCAGAGCGGCCTGACCGAGTCCGTAACGGATAAAGCAACCTGGACAAGCTCCAACGCGTCCGTCGCCAAAGTGGAGGACGGCGTCGTTACGGCGGTCGGCGCAGGAACGGCAACGATCACCGTATCTTATATGGGCGTCACCAGCACAGTTACGGCAGCCATACGGGCGGGCGCGCAAGACTTGAAGCTAACGCCGGGAACCGATCTAACCTTCCAGTTGCACGATCAGCCGCTCTCGCTGACGGTTCAAGCGCTGGATTACAATAATACCGTTATCGACGTGACGGCGACGGCGGAATGGTCGTCTTCGAACATCTTGGCGGCAACGGTATCCTCCAGCGGCGTCGTCATGCCGAAAAGCCAAGGCATCACCACGATCAAGGCGACGTACAAAGGCATCAGCCGTTCGATTAAAGTGACGGTCATGCCGTCCGTCTCGACGCTGACGATTAACGAGTCCGCCCGTAAGGTCGACACCTTCACGGGACAAAGCGGTTCGCTCCCGCAAGTGCAAGCCACAACCTTCGGCGGCGATTCGGTCAACGTCTCGGCGTTGCTCACCTGGCAGTCGAGCAACCCGGATGTCGTCTCGGCAGCGGACGGCAAATGGAAAGCGCTGGCGCCCGGTTCTGCCGTGCTGAGCGCCTCCGTTAACGGCCTGCTCGTCAGCGTGGCCGTTACAGTCAGCGACAAGCCCGTCCTGCTCACGCCCGCAGTAGACAACCTGAGCATGATTATCGGCAAGGAATATCCGTTCCCGCTCGTAACGGTCGTGAACGAGAACGGACAAGAGATGGACGTAACCGCTAAGGTAACGTGGAAGACGACGTCCTCCAACCTTCTGATCCAATCGTCCGGTCTGAAAGGACTGGCGGCGGCGAACGCTACGCTGACCGGCACTTACTTGAACAAGACGGTTAAAGTAAGCGTCTCGATCGAGGAAGAAGCGGTCAAGCTGGTCGTCGATTCGACAAGCCTGACGTTGAATCCGAAGCAATCCAAATCGTTGAAAGTAACGGCCACTTACAAAAGCGGCAAAACCGCGGTCGTCAGCGCCAAGATGAACTGGAGCGTAAGCGACGAGACGATTGCGGAATTCTCGGGCAAAAATACGGTCAAAACCGCAAAGGTAGGCACGACGGTTATTACCGGTACCTATCAGAACAAAGCGGTGACAATATCGCTGAAAGTCGTTCCGAAGCTGAAGACGCTTGTCGCATCGGAATCGTCGCTGAATCTGTCCGCCGGCGCCTCGCACTCCGTCGTGCTGAAAGCCTCCTACGACGACGGCACGACGGTCGACCAAACGTCCGCGGCGGAATGGACGTCCTCGAACGTGAGCGTCGTCTCCGTTGTCGACGGGGTCATTGTCGCGAAGGCCAAAGGCTCCGCCTCGATCAAAGCCAAGTTCGACGGCAAGACGGCAACCGTGCGGGTAACGGTCAAGTAATCATAAAAGCGGCGTCCCTATGGAGATCACTCCTTAAGAGACGCCGCTTTTATGCACCTTATTTTGATTGCCGAACCGAAGCCCTGCATAACGAAGACAAGCCCGGTCGATCGACCGGGCTTGTCTTTCTTCGTTCCAGACCTTGTTTACGACTTGGAAAACATAAGATCGTACAGATGCTTCCAGGTTTCCATCTGGAATGCTTCGCCGCCGGCTTGCTTGCCCAACACGCTGTAGCCCACGTACAGTCCCGCGACGATGGAGCAGAGCAGCAGGATAGGGACGATTGTAAATTGAAATAATTTCAGCCACACGCTGCGCTTCCGTCTGCGTCTCGGCTTCTTGCCGGACGATTGGGACGGCGTGCCGCGCTCGGACCGCCTTGGCTCCGATTGACCGCGTCCGGGAGCCGATCCCCGCCGGACGTCGTCCGATTCCGTCGCCGCAGCCGTTCTTGCGGCTGCGCTTCTGCTGCCCTGAACCGTCGATTGCTGCCAGTTCGTACTCATTTCGATTCATTCAACTCCGTCTATGCGCGCAAACTGTTGGCCAGTCCCATCATCGTATCGCTGGAGGTCAGCGCACGAGCGCTCAACTGATAAGCGCGCTGCACGTTAATGAGTTCCGTCATCTCGCTCGTCAAGTCTACGTTCGATTGCTCGAGAAAGCCTTGGCGGACAGCAATATCGCTGCCTTCGCCGGCCGTTACGGTTCTCAACACATCTTCTACATTAACACCATCCGCCACGGCATACAAGTTGTCCGAGACAGCCGTCAGCATCATCGGGCGTGTAACCTGCATCAGCTTGAGCCTGCCGACCGGAGTCGCCGTGTCGTCCTGCGCAATCGCCTGAACCGTTCCGTCCGCGTCCACGCGAATCGATCGATTAGGCGGAAGAACGATCGGTTGATCGTTCTCCCCCAATACCGGGTAGCCTTCGCTCGTCGCCAGCACCGCTCTGCCGTCGCTTTGCAGCGACAACTGGAACGCACCGTTGCGCGTATATGCCATCCCTTCCAGCGTCTGCACTTGATACAGCGCATTGCCTTCGATTGCGATGTCGAGGGCGTTATCCGTCGGGTTCAACGGTCCTTGCGTCAAATCCGGCTGAATGCCCATCAACCGCGAGCCCCAACCCTGCGTATAGTTCATCGGCGACAATCGTCCCGGCTCCTTGAAGTCCGCCGTCTGCTCCTTCGTATTCGTGAGCAGATCCTGGAATGAAGCGTCTTTGCGCTTATAGCCGACCGTATTCACATTCGCAATGTTGTCCGCCATAATATCGAGCTTCTGCTGAAGCCCGCTCATCGATACCATCGCATTAATCATTGAACCGTTCATCAAGCAACCCTCCGTCAAAGGTACACTTCTGTCTTATCGTCCGTCCGCTGCTACACCCGTCCGATTTCGTTTACCGCTTTGTCCAAGCTTTTATCGTAAAATTGTACGATCTTCTGATTCGCTTCGTAGGCGCGCAGCGCCGACATCAGATCGACCATCGACTGGGCCGCGTCGACGTTGGAACGCTCGTAGTATCCTTGACGCACCTGTACGCCGTCTTCGGCCGCTACAGGCACGGCCACGCCCGCATCCCCTTCAAGCCGGAACTTGCCGTTGCCTTCGCGCACGAGCAAGTTCGGATTGTTAATCCGCGTAAGCAGCAATCCGCTGCCCGTATCCGCTCCCGTCAGCCGGTCGACGAAGCGGAAGTCGCTTGTCAGCATCACGTCGTTCAAGCTGGCGCCCGGAGGGAATTGAAGCGGCTGTCCGTCCGCGCCGAGCACGCGCTCCCCGCCCGTCGTCACGAGATAGCCGTCCGCATTCAGATCGAACCGTCCGTCGCGCGTATAACGAGGCTGCCCGTTCGTCCCTTCCAATGTAAAGAACGCCTGTGGCTGGAAGATCACTTCTCCGTCCTCCGCGAACGCCTTGCCCGAGCCGTCGAACGCGACGCCCGGAATTTGAATGCTGGACGATAATGCAAAATCGCCGGACCGCCCCGACTCCGTCAAATCGCCTTGCATTTGCAGCGAGACGTTCTCTTCCGCGAATACGCCGGTCGACACCCGTCCGATTGTCCGATCCGTGTGATCGCTCGTGCCCGTCAATGCCATTAGCACGTCCGGGAACGACCGCGTCACCTCGGTCGCCTGCTTGTAGCCCGGCGTATTGATATTGGAAATATTGTTCGTTATCGTGTCGTGGCGACGCTGCTGCGTCGTCAATCCGGCAGCCGCGGTATACAGCCCTCTAAGCATTCGATATCCTCCCAGCTTGTCCGATTCGCGCTCGGAATACGTCAGTTGTTCGTCTTCTATACTTTATATCGGCAAAACGGGCCATACCTTTAATAAGCCAAAGGTAGGACCCGTCAACAATCATCGTTAATCGCCGGCCTCGGCGCGCTCCCCCGAACGCCCTACCCGCCGTGCTTGTTTATCTGTACGTTGTTTTCTTGTTCCCGATGACCTTGTCAAGGTTGTCCAGCATAATGCCGGTGCCTTTCACGACGCAATGCATCGGATCTTCCGCGACGAGCACCGGCACCATCAGCTCCTCCGAGAGTAGCGTGTCCAGTCCGTCAAGCAGCGCTCCGCCGCCGGTCAGAATGACGCCGCGGTCGATGATGTCGGCCGACAGCTCCGGCGGCGTGCGTTCCAGCACAGCCTTGGCCGCGGTAACGATCTGCATGACCGAGTCCCATAGCGCCTCGCGCACTTCTGCCGAGCGAATCGTGACGGTCTGCGGCAGTCCGCTCACCATGTCGCGTCCGCGAATATCGATTTCTCCGTCGCGGCCTTCCGAATTCACCGTGCCGATCCTGATCTTAATGTCTTCGCTTGTCCGCTCGCCGATCAGCAGCTTGTACTTGCTCTTGATATACTTCATGATGGCATCGTCGAACTTGTTGCCCGCTACCTTAATCGATGCGGACGTCACGATATCGCCCATCGACAGAACGGCGATATCCGTCGTGCCGCCGCCGATGTCGACCACCATATTGCCGCTTGGCAGGTAGATATCCATTCCCGCGCCAATCGCCGCCGCTTTCGGTTCCTCTTCCAGATAAACCGCGCGAGCGCCGCTGCGTTCCGCCGCCTCGCGAATCGCCTTCTGCTCTACGGAAGTGATATTGGTCGGCGCACAGATCAGAATACGCGGCTTGCCGTACCAGCTTCGGCCGCCGATCCGATCGATGAACGCTTTCAACATAATCTCCGTGATCTCGAAGTCCGCGATAACGCCGTCCCGCAACGGACGGATCGCTACGATGTTGCCAGGGGTGCGCCCGACCATCCGGTGCGCTTCATCTCCAACAGCCAATACACGCTTCGTGTCGCTCTCGATCGCGACGACAGACGGCTCGTCAAGGACGACGCCTTTCCCTTTCACATGAATCGATACATTGGCCGTTCCCAGATCGATTCCGATATCCTTGCTGAACATAAGGCGAGAGTCCTCCAACGAATAAATAATTAAGTTGCAACGATCGCGTAAGCTCTGAAATTCACAGAGACTTCCTACGATTTATTATTCGCTGAAATTCTCGAAATCCCTCTATTTTTGTAGAAAAATTTATTCCGATCAGCTCTTTGAAGCGGCGAACACTTCGCGCTTCTTGCTGCTTTTCTTATACTTGATTTTGGTCGCCTCTCCTCCCCTCAAGTGCCGGATCGACTTATGGTATTCCAGAATGTGCTTCACCTGATCCGCCAGGTCGGGATTGATCTCAGGCAACCGCTCGGTCAAATCCTTGTGAACCGTACTCTTGGAAACCCCGAACTCTTTGGCGATTGTCCGAACCGTGTGCTTCGTTTCCACGATGCAGCGGCCTATTTTAATGGTTCGCTCTTTGATGTAATCGTGCACGTTCCCGCCTCCCTACTCGAGATAGTTTGGTACATTATATGAGGGGGTCGGTTATATATTCTTTAAGGCCAAGCGTGACAAGCCGCAATGGCCAATTATTTTCAATATTTCGTATTCGGACCGGGACTAACGTCCCGATTCGGCAGTAAAAAGCCCGCACTCCACACGGAGAAGCGGGCTTTCTCGTACCGTTATTTTTTAATCAAATCGTTCGGATTGACCACTTTGCCGTCTTGACGAGCCTCGAAGTGAAGGTGAATGCCTTCGTCCTTCTCCAGATCGTTGCGGCCTGCTTTGGCGATCGCCGTGCCTTGCTTCACTTCGTCGCCTTCTTTGACGCTCACGTCGCTCAGGCTTTGATAAATCGTCACCAGACCGTTGCCGTGGGAAATTTCTACCGTGTCGCCGTTCGTCGGATGGCCTTTCTCCACATGCGTCACTTTGCCGCTTAATGCAGCCAGCACATCGAACGTCGTGTTGTCCGGCTTAACCAGGTCCACCCCTACATGCGGCGTGAACGTAGACGAGCTCGCCTGCAGCACCATCGATGCTTGCTTCTCCTCATTCGTGCCGTTGGCATCATAATATTGGAGAGCGATTTCCATTTTGCCGAAATCGACGACCGGCCACTGCATTTCCTCGCCTTCGCTCATAACGGCAATCGTATCGTCCGCAGGCTTCGTCGTTTCGTCCCCTTGACTGACTTCCGTATCGGTCACTGTCGTCGCTTGCTCCGGCTGCTCTCCCCGATAGAGCCACATTAAGGTTACGATAATTGCCGCCGCTGCCATGAAAGCCGCCGGTGTCACCCATTTCTTGGCGAACAGTCTGCGTAAGCCTTTGGATTTGGCCGCTGTGCCTCCCGGAATAGTTTTGGGAGATTCTTTCGGCTTGTTGTTTTGTTCATTCATTGTCGATCACCTCATCAGCCATTGTTGCCAGAACAACTCTGTTTATACGTGAGGTGACGCTATTTTCATAAATTTCGAGAATCGCCGCGCATCAAGCCTTGCGGGGGACATTATCAGTTCCCGCCGCCAGGTAGCTTATAAGCTTGCTCCACCTTAACGCCGGTATAGTAGTGAAGTAAGATTTGCTCCGCCGTCGCGCCTTCCTTCGCCATGCCGTTCGCGCCCCACTGGCTCATGCCGATCCCGTGTCCGAGACCGTAGGTTGTAATCGTCGCCTGGCCGCCCTCGATCGTCCATTCGAACTGCGAAGAAGCCAGTCCCAGCTTCTCTCTGACCTCGCGGCCCGTGAACGTCTTCCCTCCGACAACGACCTCCTTGATCCGATGCCCTTCCGTCGTCTCCAATATGCGCGGCGACTCGCCGTCGTCCTTCGCGCCGAGGCGACGGTACAGCTCCTTCTCGCTCATCCGAACCGTCTGCTTGTACCGCGGCGACAGGTCTTTATCCCACGGGCTTGTCACGCTTCGCAAATACGGCAGCGACAGTTGCCAATAATCTTCCGCATTTTCCGTATAGCCGTTGCTCGTGGAGAAAAATGCGGCCTCGATCGGCTCCCCGCCATATGTCAGCACCAGCCCTTGCGTTTCCTTAACCGCCCGCTCCAGCTTGCCAAGGGCCGCATCGCGCTCCTTGCCTGCCGGCCACTTATCGATTAGCTCCTTAAGCGGAATATACACCTGATGATCGACCGTATCGGTTACGTCCGCCTTGCCGCCGGGCACGCCGCTTGTGTCTTCCGACGCCAGCCGCCGAACGATATAGGTCCTTGCGGCAACGGCCTGCGCCTTGAGCGCCTCCAGCTCGAAATCGACGGGCATCTCTCCCGCCAGCACCCCCCGAACGTAAACCTCAAGCGGCACCGATTCCACCCGCCCCTCTTCGGTCACATAAACCTTCACCCGCAGCTTATCAAGCCCGTTGTACGGCTTATCCTGTCCCGACGAGGCAGCCGACGCTTGTTCGTCCTTGGTCGATACCCGCTCCAGACGACGGGCAATCTGCTCCATAGCGGCCTCATCGCGAGGGGAGTCGCCCGCGCCCGGCTGCGTATTCGAACCGGGATCGGCCGTTCTCTCGCTCCGGACGGCCGTTTGCCCGATCGCGCGTTCGCCGCTCACGCCTTCGGCTGCGCCAAGCCACAACGTCGCTGCGCCAATAACGATGCCAACCGCGAACGCCCCCCACCATAGCCGTCCTCCCCAGCGCCATAACGTCTGCGGCCTGCTCCAAGCCTGCCTTTTTCCGCCGGTCCGCAATTTCCGCAACCAATCTACCATGTCCCTCTCCTCTCATTCCCGCGTATTGAAGACGAAAGTCCGCGCACGGGCGCGGACTTGTCTTGTCCCTATAGCTCTACTATATGAACGGGAATGATAGGCTAGAAGAAATTCGGTCAAAAATGGTGCCTCGCCGCAGCGCTATTCGTGCCGCAACGCATCGACCGGCCGCAGCCGCGCGGCCTTATTCGCAGGGAAGATACCGAATACGACGCCTACGCCGGCCGAGAACGCGAACGCTTCCCCTACCATGTCGAGCGAGACTGCCGTCTCCGTATTCATGACGATGCCGATTACGCGAGAGGCGATATAGCCGATCGCAATGCCGAACGCCCCGCCAAGTCCGCTGATCGTAATCGCCTCAACGAGAAACTGGAGCAAAATATCGCGCCGCTTCGCGCCGAGCGACTTCCGTATCCCGATCTCCCGCGTGCGCTCCGTAACGGACACGAGCATAATGTTCATAATGCCAATGCCGCCTACGACAAGCGAGATCAGGGCGATGCCCGCCATCATCGAAGTCATCGTCTGCGTAATGGAGCCGACCGTCTCCATCGCTTCCTGCTGGTTAATGACGCGGTAGGCGTTCGTCGAGTTCGGAAACTTCGCGGCCAGCCGCGTCTCCAGCAGCGCCTGCACCTGCTCCGACTTGCTCATATCGTCGACCTTGAGATAAATCGACCGCACACCGTTCGATTGCATCAGCCGCTCCGCCGTCGTCAGCGGGATAAGCACTTTATCGTCCGCCGAGCCGTTAATCGAGTCGCCTTTCGTCTGCAAAATACCGACAACCAAGTACCGGTTGCCGTTCAGTTGAATCGTCTGGCCCAGCGGGTCCTCCGATTGGAACAGCGTCGCCGCGACGTTCGCGCCAATCATGGCGACCTTGCTGTAGTTGACGTTGTCCAGATCGACGATGTAGCGGCCCTTGACGAAGCCGACCTCGCGAACCGATTCATACTCGGGCGTAATTCCTTCCACGGTATAGGATTCGCTTGTCGTGCCGTACTTCACGGTCGCATTTCCGTTAACGATCGGCGACACGCCCTCGACGTTCGGAATATCGGCGAGCTCCATCGCCTCTGCTTGCGTCAGCGAGGTCGTCAGTCCCCGGCCGGTAATCGTCACCTGCAGCATATTTGCCGCGCCAAGACTTTCCACCTGCGCCTGCACCTGACGGGAAGAGCCTTCGCTCATCGAAACGAGCGCAATAACGGTGGCGACGCCAATCAGCATGCCGAGCATCGACAATGCAGTCCGAAGCTTGTTCGCCCAGATGCTCTTAAATGCCATTCGGAATGCTTGCGACAGCTTCACGCCGATCCCTCCTTCCGCCCTCGTCCTCCGTCAGCATGCCGTCTTTCATCCGGACGATGCGCTCCGCCCTTGCGGCGACCTCCATATCATGCGTAATAAGGACGATCGTGTGCCCTTGCCGATGCAAATTTTCCATCAGCGTCAGCACTTCCTGCCCGGTACGCGTATCGAGCGCGCCCGTCGGCTCATCCGCCAGCAGAATCGGCGGCTCGCCCGCCAGCGCGCGGGCGATCGCGACACGCTGCTGCTGGCCGCCCGACAGTTCGCTCGGGCGGTGATGCATTCGCTCCTCCAGACCGACCGTGCGCAGCGCTTCCGCCGCCCGTGCGCGCCGTTCCCTCCCGGGCATGCCGCGGTACACGAGCGGAAGCTCCACATTCTCGATTGCCGTCAATTTCGGCAGCAGTTGGAAGCCCTGAAAGATGAAGCCGATCTTATGATTGCGAATCGCCGCCAGCTTGTTGTCGCTAAGCCCCTTCACTTCGACGCCGTCCAGCTTGTAGCTGCCGGACGAGGCGATGTCGAGGCAGCCGATAATATTCATCATCGTCGACTTGCCCGAGCCGGAGGGCCCGACAATCGCCAAGAACTCGCCTTGCTGCACGGTAAGGTCGATCTCGTACAGCACATTCATCGTTTCCTGACCCATCCGGTACGTTTTGACCAGCTTCTCGATCTCGATCAGCTTCGTCCTATCCGTGCGGCTCATCGGTTACCGCCTCCGCCGCCGGTTCGGGCCGCGCCTCCGAAGCCGCCGGTACCTCCCGCGAATCCGCCGCCTGCAAAACCGCCTCCGCCGTATTGACCGAACTGGAATTGCTGCTGCTGTTGGCGGGAGCTGGATGCCGTAGCCGTATTGACCGCCGGAATCGGCAGCAGTACCGTATCGCCCGCATTCAAGCCGGACTTGATCTCGACATACGTCTCGTTGCTAAGGCCGATCGTTACCTCGACCATGCGTCCCGTCGTCGCCGCGCCCGTTGCGCCTGCGCCGCGTTGGGAGCCGCCTTGTCCGTTGCGCGTTTGTCCGTACCCCCCGCCGTATGCTTGATTGAAGTTGCCGCCTCTTCCGCCTTGCTGCGCAGCGCCGCCTGTCGTTCCGCTTCCAGCCGCACCGTTGCCGCCCGCTCCACCATTGCCTGCGGATGCGCCGTTGCCTGCTTGGGTTCCGTTACCGCCGGCCGCCGATCCGGCTCCGCCTGATCCTGCCGCGGCGCCGTTGCCGCCGTTGCCTGCGCCTTGTCCCGTGGTTCCTTGCCCGCTTTGTCCCGTTGCGCTCGATTCCGGCACTTGCACGAAGCTTCTGCCGCCTATCGTGCGCACGGCCGCAATCGGCGCCAGCAGCGTATTCTCGCTCGACGCCGTCACGATCGATCCCTCGCCGGACATGCCGGAGATGACGTTATCGATTTTATCGAGCGATACGACGACCTCATAGGAAGCGGAACCATTCGAGGACGAGCCCTCTTTCGCGATTTCCAGCACTTTGCCGGTCAACCGCTCTGTCGGCAGAGCGTTCAGCGTTATGTTCGTCGCCATGCCGACCTTTACTTTCGGAATGTCCAGCTCATCCACGTTCATGTGGAACTGGAGCCGCGTGTAGTCAATAATTTCGGCGACGACCTTCGATTCGTTCACTTGATCGCCGACGGCCACGTTGGCCGTCGTCACCGTACCGCCTGCCGGAGCGACGATGCTCGGCGTCTCGGCGGCCTGGCTGCGCAAATCGTCCAGCTCCAATGCCGCCGATTCCATGTCCAGCTTCAAGCTGTCGATTTGCAGCTTGATCTCGTTCTGTTTGTTCTCATCGTCGCTTGCCTCGATGAATTGTTTTTTATAATTGCTTAATTGGAGCTCTTGCTTCTGAATATCGATTTCGGCGCGCTTGATTTGGGACGTATAATCCTCCTGCTCGAATTCGACGAGCACCTGTCCCTTCTTCACGACGTCGCCCTGCTTGAAGTTGACTTTGCTTACTTTGCCCTGCGCGCCTGCCGTTACCGATACTTTCTCCGTCGTCGAGACGGAGCCGTTGCCCGTTAGCTGAACGCTAATATTGCCCTGAGTCACTCTCGCCGTCGGCTGCACCGCCGCTAAGGACTGCGTCTCTTTATCCCGATAGTTGTACCAATAAAATATACCGGCAGCGGCGACGATTACGACCGCCAGTAGTACGATTAACCACTTCTTCATTGCCTACGGCCACCTTCCTTGACATGTGCGCTAATTTTGACTTCAAAGTACCACATCTTCATGAACAGAACATGAACACGCTTATTCATATTCCGTTCATGGAGTCGTGCTAGGATGGCCGTATCTATCGTTCACGTATTATGGAATGGGAGGAAAGGCAGTATGGCAAACAAATGGTCGGCAGGGTGGAAGGCTGCGGCCGTGCTTCTACTGGGAGCGGCGCTGCTATCGGCATGCGGCTCGAAGAATACGGCCGATTCGACGAACGCAGCCGGAGGACAACAGGGTTGGGGCGGACAGAACGGAGGGCAAGACGGCGGATGGCGGCAAATGGCGTCCGCTCCTAACCAACCGGAACGGCAGGCGGATCTATTGGCCAAAATCGTATCCGTTAACGGCACCTCCGTCACCGTCAAGCAGGCCGACACGAGCAGTATGCCGCAAGGCGGCTACGGCGGCGGGCGAAGAGGCGCCGGCGGCGGACCGAGCGGCGCTTCTGGAGACAACGGCGGGCAAGGAGCAGCAGACGGCGGCGGACAGCCTCCGACCGACGGACAAATACCGGCGGATGAACAATCGCCTGCGGATGAACAAGGCGCAGGAAGACAGAACGGAGGACGGCAAATGCCGGACCTGTTCACCGGGGAAGAAACGACGGTCACCGTCTCGGACGACGCCGCCATCTACAAGCTGGTCCGAGCGGACGACGGCAGCATGAATTACGAGTCGGTCAAGCTGTCCGATCTTGCAGCCGACGACATTATTAATATTTGGCTTAAAGAAGGAACAACCGAAGCCGAATACGTCTCGCTGCGCGGAGCGTTCGGAGGGTTCGGCGGCGGAGGCCCGCGCGGCAATGGCGGCGGACAATCGGGCGGCGAGGCACCGGCCGATAATGCCAGCGCTTCGCAAGTAGGGTAAGACGTTGACGCGGGGGTAGAGCGCACGTTGGGCGGCGGGTTCGGCGTTCTTGCATCACTATTAGTGTCACAACAGCCGGGACGGGCGCTCTCCCCCTTCTCTTGCATCACTTTTTGTGTCGCTAGCGCACGCTGGGCGGCCATCTCGGCGTTCTTGCATCACTATTAGTGTCACAACAGCCGGGACGGGCGCTCTCCCCTTGCTGTTGCATCACTTTTTGTGCCACAAGCGTACGCTGGGCGGCCATCTCGGCGTTCTTGCATCATTATTAGTGTCACAACAGCCGGAACGGGCGCTCTCACCCTTCTCTTGCATCACTTTTTGTGTCGCTAGCGCAAGGCTTCACGCACCGCAGCGCGCACTCTCGCAGCATGCCTTCCGACAACAACAAAGGACGGAGCCGTTCGACGGCTCCGTCCTTCTTGTTCAACTCCGCAATCGTTACGCCCACGTCGGCTGTACGTTGCGAACGGCTACTTCCTTCTCGCGTTTGAACGTCATCGTCTCGACGACGTTGCTGACCACCTGCGCCGGTTCCTGCACCGGCAGCGGCTGAGCGGCAGGCGCCGCCTCCATCCGCTCGATGCGGGCGCCAAGAGCGGCAAGCTTGCCGGCAATATCCACGTAGCCTCTGTCGATATGATGCGTACCGGAAATTTCCGACTCTCCGTCCGCTACAAGCGCAGCGCAGATCAGCGCTGCACCTGCGCGGAGATCGGTCGCCGTCACTTTCGCGCCGGTCAGCGGCATGCCGCCGCTAATGATGGCGGAGCGGCCGTCCACCTTGATCTGCGCGTTCATTTTGGCAAATTCTTCAACATGCATAAAGCGGTTCTCGAAAATCGTCTCCGTCACGACGCTCGTGCCTTCCGATGCCAACAGCAGCGACATCATCTGGGATTGCATGTCGGTCGGGAAGCCCGGATAAGGAAGCGTCTTGACATCGACCGCCTTCAGCCGCTTGTCGGCCACGACATGAAGCCCGTTGTCGATTTCGTTCACCGTTACGCCCATCTCCTGAAGCTTCGAAATAACCGGCGCCAGATGATCTCCGATTGCGCCCTCGATAACGACATCGCCGCCCGTAATTGCCGCCGCAATCATATAAGTACCCGCTTCCACCCGGTCGGGAATAACCGTATGCCGCACGCCTCTGAGCATGTCGACGCCTTCGATCCGGATCATGTCCGTTCCCGCTCCGCGAATGCGCGCTCCCATTGCATTTAAGTAATTGGCGAGATCGACGATTTCCGGCTCCTTCGCCGCGTTCTCGATCGTCGTCGTACCGTCGGCAAGCGCAGCCGCCATCATAATGTTCTCGGTCGCTCCGACGCTGGCAACGTCCAGATATACTTTAGAGCCTTTCAGCCGCCCGTTCACCTTCGCTTCGATAAAGCCTTGGCCGAGCGAGATGTCGGCTCCCATCGCTTCAAAGCCTTTCAAATGCTGGTCGATCGCTCGCATGCCGATCGCGCAGCCGCCCGGCAGCGATATTTTGACCCGTCCCGTACGAGCGAGCAGCGGCCCCATGACCAGAATCGATGCGCGCATCTTGCGTACCAGCTCGTATGGCGGCTCGTAAGCCGTCAGCCGGTCCGCCCGGATGCTCATCGTCTCCTGTCCGTGCAGCACGTCCGCTCCAAGCGATGCAATGACTTCCCGAATCGTCATGACGTCGTCCAAGAGAGGCACATCGGCTATAACGCTCTCCCCTTCGCTTGCAAGTATGGACGCTGCCAAGATAGGAAGTACTGCGTTTTTCGCACCGTGAATCCGGACCGTACCCGATAGCCGCTGGCCTCCGCGGACGATAATTTTGCTCATTTATGAATTCCCTCCGCACGCTGCAAAATTTGTTCCCTGCCGCTTCATGACTATTTATAATGTCGATAACTACGTATTGGACCTCAATCATGACTGCGAATGACGGCAGTTCCGCTTCCCATGCACCGCCCGGAAAACGTTATAACATGCCGATGTAGAACTTGTAGATTATTCCAATTATGTCGCCCGATAGTCATTTGCTCCAACCTTCATCTTACCATTCCTCAACACAAATCGACAAGCGTTATTTTCACGAACGCCTTCATTTGAGCAAGGACGGCGCGGAAGAAGAAACGCCCATAACGCCGCGGTTTCCCGGTCATGAGATCAGAGCTTGAAGCGGCCCGCAGCGGCTGCCTTACGACAACCGTTTTCATACGTTTCGAAGCCGCTTCCGTTTTTCGTTCCGTCATATACTACCCATTGTTGACACGTTTCGCATTTGTTATTCGACAAACCCTCTCAGCATCTTCGTCCATTGGAAATAGTCCAGAATAAACGATGCGAAGGTATGTCCGATAACGACCGCAAGCACGACCAACAGCATACGTGCCTTAGGCCCTCGGGGATGCCTGAGAAAAGCCTCAAGCTTCAGTTCTTGCAGCCCCGTCCATGCCAAAATAATGCTAAACAGCACGACGACAATGGAAAGCAGCCCGTTCACCGCGTAGCTCATTTCGATATCTTCCATATTCATCGGAAAATTTCCCTTCGTTCATTAGATAAGACTTTGGACTCGATACAGCAGAGCGGCAAATTCAGCGCGGCTAGCCGCTCTGCTCGGCTCGAACCGGCCGCTCTCATAGCCCCCCAGCCAGCCTTTCTGCTGCATGGCGGTCAGCATTGGCGCGGCCCAGTTCTCCACCGAGATGTCCCGGAAAGGAGCCTCCGCCGACCGAATCGGCCGCAGCCCTGCCGCCTGCCCCAGTATGACGGCCATTTCCGCGCGCGTCATCAGCCGCTCCGGACCGAACGTTCGATCCGGATAACCGTTCATATAGCCCGCCCCGACGGATACGGCGATGGCTTTGTAAGCCCAATGCCTCGACGACAGGTCGCGGAAGGACAGGGCGGCGGGCGTCGACGCGGGATCGAACGCGCGTACAAGCATCGAGGCGCCTTCCGCGCGGGTTACCGCTCTGTCCGGATCGAACCGGTAGTTCGCGTAACCGGATACGATGCCTTTCTTCGTCAGAGCGGCAATCGCTCCCTCGGCCCAATGCCCGTTAATATCCCGATACCCGGACTCCAGCGATTCCGTCGTAACCGTGAAATGATAGTATTGCTGATCGAACGGCGCATCGGCCGTCAGCTTCATATAATACAGGCCGGATTCCAGACGGAAGCCCGCATGGATGCGCATGCCGCTCTCTTCGGTGCGAAGCGTTCGAACAAGCTGCTGCTTTTTGTCGTACACCTGAATCGTCATCGACCGTTTGGCCGGAATGCCGTTCAGGTCGACAATCGTAAACGTCTCCCCGTCCAGCCGAATCTGGAACCAGTCCTCGTCATCCTTGCGGCCGATAACGCCCAAATATTCCGTACCCGCGCGCAGCGAAGTTGAAGCATACGATTTGTCGTTCGGCTCGTTCGGATCGTCGTACTTCGTGACAACCTCCATACGCAGCGTATATAACCCGGTCACGGCGCTTGCGTCGACCGCGGCGGCATTGTGCACCCGAATCAAATATTTGCCCGGCGTGACCGTAATAAGAGGCGACTGCTCCGGTTCCCCGTCCCCTTTGTCATCGTAGGACACGAGCTTTTGCCCTTCCCGCTGCACGGCTATGCTCGGATCGATTCGAACCGTATTCGTCGACAGCTTCAATTGAAGCGTGCCGCTCCGCTTGAATTCGACCACATACCAGTCACGGTCGCCCTGCTTGCTGAACGTGCCCTCGATAATCTGGGAACGCGGCTGAAGCGGCGAGGCTTCGTACGACTTATCGTTGCTCTCGTAAGCATCGGCATAGATATGATAATCGGCGGTTAGCAAATAAGGCAGCTTATCGGTCCGTTCATGATCGTAAAGCTGAAGCTGAATATAATTCCGCCCTTTCTTTACTTCCCACTCTACGGTCGTATTGCCGAGCTTCGCATCCTGCGAGCTTGCGGCCTGATTGCCCGCGTACATCGTCATCCGTACGGGCGGCATTGCCGTTCCCGGTTCGTTCAGGCCTTGCAGTTGAAGCGTCACCGAGCCGTCGTAAGGCGCATCGACGACGTACCAGTCGACATCCGTTCCTCCGGTCAACCGGGCCGATATTCGAGTCTGGATCGGGAACGATGCCGCACGATCTCTCGTATCGTTCGGCTCGTAGGCGTCCGGCTTCAAGTTGGACGCAACGGCCCGATCCATCTGCAGCAGCCCGTAGCCGGAAGCCTCGTCCACCCCTGCCGGTCCGATATCCCGAGCCGTCTGGCGCAGCATCTCCCGAACCTCGTAAGGCTTGAATTCCGGATGCTGGGCCAGCACGAGCGCAGCCGCAGCCGCGGCCTGCGGAGCGGCCATCGAAGTGCCCTCCTCCAGCTTGTAGCCGCCGCCCATCGCGGTCGTATATACGTTCCACGGAGCGGCAATATCAACCTCGGGGCCCGGATTGGACCTCGGCTCCGGCTTGCTGTTCTCCGTCACGCCCCCGACGGCAAGCACTGAAGGATAAGCCGCCGGATATTTGACCGCGGCGCGGCTGCCCAGCAGCGTGCCATCGTTGCCGGTTGCGGCCACGAGCAGCACGCCCTGACTCTCCGCATATTGGACCACGTCGCGCATGTAAGGGGAATAACGGTATAGCCCGACGGACAGCACGACAATCCGGGCGCCTTTGCGCACCGCATACAAAATCGCTTCGCCCAGCTTGCTCTCGTCGCCCGAGCCATCCGCATCCAATGCCTTAATCGGCATAATGCGCGCTTGCCACAGCAAGCCGGCAATGCCTGTTCCGTTATTGCCCTCCGCCGCAAGAACGCCCGCAACGCTTGTACCGTGGCCATTGTCGTCGTCCGGCGGAAGCTCCGGCTGGATCAGATTGACGCCTTGAACCAGGTTGTTCTTCAGATCGGGATGATCCAGATCGACGCCCGTGTCGACGAGCGCTATCGTAATATCCTTCTGCGTACGTACCTTCTTCCAAACGTTCTTCGCTCCGATCAGATTCAAATAAGTCTGCTTCGCCAGCAATGGATCGTTCGCCTGTCCCGGCGTTGCCGCCGCTCTCGCTTCCGCCCCCGGCGGCAACGGAATTGAAGCCAGCGTCCGCACCTCGCCATCAGGATGAACGTACTCGATCCTGTCGTCCGCGCGAAGACGATCGAGCCACTGCTCCTCCGTATCCCCGCCGCTCTCGTGCGCGACGACGTCGACCGACGTTTCTTCCTGCCTCGCCAATAATCGCGTCCCGTCCGGCATAGCTTCCGGCGGCGCCGAACGCCATTTCAGCAGCCACCCTCCCGCAGTATGCACGTCCTTCTCCATATGCGGGCCGGCTGCCGGGTCGGACGACTCCTCCGGCGATCCCTCCGGACCTGCCGCCGCCTGCGCTTGCAGGCTTGCAGGCGACGAATAAGCCGCGAAGCTCTCCGCAGCGCCGCTCCACAGCAGCACAAAGGACAGCGTCAGCCTTATGGCCGATCGCAGCGGGAGACGCTTTATTAAATTGCCTATATACGAAATGCTCCGATTACTTGAATAATAGCTCATGCGACCTCGTCCTAGCCCGAGTCCCTTATCGTATCTCGACTCCTGCGCTTATGCTCGTATTGACTTCTCTCCATTACAATAGTTTCGATTTCCGCCCCGCAATCTCCTTGCAGCAACAGAAATAAATCCGCTCGGCCGTAAATCTCAAGCTTCTGCTCCCTTTGCGGTCTTTCCGACTTCCGGGCGGCGCCGTCTCTGGTCTGCGGCATCGTCCGGATTACGACTCCCCCTCCGTTATCGCGCATAGCGCCGCACTCGCCGACGCCTTACTACTATCCATATGGCGAATGCCGCGTCCCTATCAATAAATATGCGGCAGCTTGCCCCTTAGAACGCAGCGTGCCCGCCGGATATGCAGACTGGCTGCATTCGGGCGGGCACGGGATAACGAAGGAAGACTGAAGCTAATAGTTGCGAACGATAATCAGATCGCCGACGAGATTGAACACTTCGTCGAACCAGTGCAGCAGCGGCCCCGGCGCAACGCCGAGCGCAAGCGTGGACGCGGCGCAAATCCAGATCGCAATGCCGGTTGCAATTGGTACGCGGATCGTGCCGGCGCCGGAGGAGCGCATAAACATTTGCCGAATAATGCCGAAATAGACGTAATACGATATTACGCTTGCCGCCGCCATAATGGCTACGATCCAGTAAGCATGCGAGCTGGAGGCGCCGAGCATAATGAACAGCTTGCCGAAAAATCCGCCGGATATCGGCAGCCCCGCAAGCGACAAGACGAACACGATCATCGCGCCCGCCGTCCACGGCGCGCGATGATACAAACCTTCCAACGCGCGAAGCTCCAGTTCGCCTTCGGCCTCCGGCCCCGACGATTCCGCCACGACCGACAGCACGGCGAACGCGCCGATATTCATGAACAGATAAACTGCCGCGTAGAAGAACAGCTCGGCCGTATTGTTGGAATGAACGCCGTAGAAGGAAAGTCCGACAGGCACGAGCAAGTAGCCTGCGTTCGCCACGCCGGACAGCGCCAGCAGCCGCTTCATGTTGCGCTGCCGCAGCGCGCTGAGCGTCCCGACCAGCATCGCGCAAGCAGCGACGGCAAGCACCGCCCGGAACATATCGCGACCGAGATACGAGGACGAATAACCCGCCGGGAATACGACATTGTAGAACAGCCGCAGCAAGGCGGCCGCGGCCGCCGTCTTCGACAAGACCGCTAGAAAGGCGCTGACTGGCGTCGGGGCTCCCTCATAAACGTCCGGCGCCCAGGCGTGGAATGGCGCGGCGGCGATTTTGATGCCGAAGCCGGCCAGCAGGAAGAAGAATGCGACATACAGCAGCGTCCGGAACGATTCTGCCACTTGAGGCAGCAGTCCCCCGATTTCGCCGATATGCGTCGAGCCGGTCAACCCGTACAGGTAGGACATGCCGAACAAAATAAAGGCCGAGGATATGCCTCCGGAGACCACATACTTGAATGCCGCTTCCGCCGGCTTGGCCGATAAGACGTCCGGGCCGCCCTCCGCCGCCTGGCGCGCGCGCAATCCGACGAGCACGTAGGTCGCGATGCTGAGCAGCTCCAATCCGGCATACAGCGTAACCAGGTCGCTCGTCGACGTCATCATCATCGCGCCGGCCACGGCCGGAAGCATCAAGTAATAATATTCGGCCTGATGAGCCAGTCTCGTCGGCGCGTTCCGCTTCATCGATCCGAGGCTCCACAGCACGATCAAGGCGGCGGACAGCAGCAGAAGCATTTTGAACAGGAGGCTGAAATCGTCGAACCGGTAGCTGTCGTGCAGAATGCCGCTTACATCCGGCTGCATTCCGTCCCCTTCGTAACGAAAACCAAGGCGAAGTGCTACGCTCGCCGCCGATCCGACGATGGAGGCAAGCGTCAGCCAGCCGATGACGGCCCGGTCGATCCGCTTCGGTATCGCCAGATCAAGCACGATCAGGAGCGCCATCATGCCGACCAGAATGAGTTCGGGGGCCAGATAACCGGCGTCCGCCCAGGTCATAGGCAGAAGCGTTCTCTCGTATACCATGCGTTATCCCCCCACCCTCGTGTTCAAATGGTTCAGCAGCGAATCGAAGCTGTGCCGCATCATCTCCGTCACGAACGACGGATAGATGCCGAGCAGCAGCACGAAAGCGAGCAGAACGACGGTCGGCAGCGCTTCGGTGAAGCGGGCGTCCTTTATGCCTTCGTACTTCGGCTGCATCGGACCGAACGTCGTCCCCATAACGGCGCGAAGCATGTAGACGGCAGTCAGAATAATGCCCACGACCGCGATCGATACGACCGTTTTGTTCGTATCGAACAATCCGAGCAGGGCCAGCAGCTCGCCGACGAAGCCGGACAAGCCCGGCAAGCCCAGCGAGGCAAGGCCGCCGATCAATAGCGCGCCCGACAGGAACGGAGCCGCCTTGGCCAGACCGCCGAGCTCCTCGATATTCGTCGTTCCCGTCCGCTCATAGATACAGCCGAGCAACAGAAAGAGGAGCGCCGAGATCAGACCGTGGGAGACAAGCTGGAAGACGGCGCCTTGCATGCCAAGCTCGTTCAACGAAGCGAGACCAAGCAGGACGATGCCCATATGGCTGAGCGAGGAATAAGCGAGCACGAGCCGCAATTCCTTCTGCCTGTAGGCGATGACGGCGCCGTACAGCAGGCTTATTAGCCCCAGCACGGCAAGCGCCGCCTTGAACCGCTCCGCTTCTTCCGGGAACGCGAACAGGCCGAACCGGATCAAGCCGTAGGCTCCCATTTTGAGCAGAATGCCCGAATGGATCATGACGACGGGAGCTGGCGCCTCCCGATGCACGTCGAGCATCCAAGTGTGGAACGGAAATACCGGCAGCTTGATGCCGAACGCGACGAGCAGAAGCAAGAACAGCGTCGTTCGCATCCCGTCGGACAAATAGAGCGGATTGACGCTCCCCGCGGCCGCCAGATTCGCATAAGCCCCCGGATCGGACAGATTGGACATAATCGTCTCGTAGCTGCCGCTGTACAAATAGTTGAATGCGCCGTCTCCCGTTTGTTCGAGCGAGAAGCCCGCCGTCATAATCAGGATGACGAAAGCGACGAGCATGACTGCCGAGCCCAGACCGTTGTACAGCAAGAAGCGGGTGGCCGCTCGCTCGCGGTCCATCAGTCCCCATATGCCGATCAGAAATACCATAGGAATCATGGCCGCTTCGAAAAAGATAAAGAACAGCAATAAGTCCCGCGCCAGAAATACGCCCAGCATGCCGCATTCCAGTATAAGCAGCCATATGTAATACGATTTCCACCTCTTGCGGATCGAGGTTGAAGCGAGCGCCGCCATCGAGGCGACAACCGCCGTCAGCAGCACGAGCGGCAGCGAGAGACCGTCGAGGCTCAGCGCGTAATCAAAATGCAGCTCGAACGTCCCGCCGATGCCGCTTGCGCTCTTCTCCATCGGAACGTTGATCCACTCCGTCCGTTCCTCATAAGCGGAGCCGGGACGGCTCGGATCGTAATCGACGTACATCCAGACCGACAAGGCAAGCGGCAGGAGCGTGGCGGCTACCGCCGTCCATCTCAGCATGCGCGTCCGCCGCTTCGGCATGGCAAGCAGCACGGCCGCGCCAAGAAGCGGCGCGAATACGATCAGCGACAAGATCGGCCAATCGATCGTCATGACCAGAACCTCCTTCCCGCCATTACGACGATGATGACGACAAGCCCGAGAACGGCCGCAATGCCATATGTCTGCACTTGCCCGTTCTGCAGCGAAGCCGTCATTCGTCCGAGCCCTGCCGTCGCGCCCGCAGTCGCCCGCACAAGCCCGTCAACGACATAGCGGTCGAACAACCGCGCTCCCGTCCCGAGCAGCCGATACGGCTTCACAATGACGGCGGCGAACAGGTCGTCTATCTTGTAGCCCCGCTCCAGCAGCTTGGAGACGCCCGGCATCGTCTCCTTGAGCGACGAAGGGCGAACCGTCTTCTTCACATAAGCAAGCCAGCCGATATATAGGCCGAGCAGCGATACGGCCGCGCTGACGATCATGACGGTCGGGCTGCCGCCGGCATGGCTTGCGGATTCGTCGCCAAGCAGCCAGCGGCTGAGCCATTCGTTCCACGGCGTGTCGGCGAAGCCGGCGCCAGCCGCCAATACGGCCAGAACGAGCATCGGAACGAGCATCGCCTTCGGCGCTTCGCGCGCCGATTCCGCCGCGGCGGAAGGCTTGCCGGCGAATACCCGGAAATAGAGACGCGCCATATACAGCGCCGTCAGTAGCGCGCCAAGCAATCCGGCGACGAACAGAACCGGATTGCGGTCGAGCGCCGCGGTCAGAATCGCGTCCTTCGACCAGAAGCCGGAGAACGGCGGAATGCCCGACAGCGCGAGCGCTCCGACGCCGAATAGAACGGCGGTTACCCGCATCCGGCCCCCGAGTCCGCCCAGCTCGCGAATGTCCTGCTTATGCACCGCATGAATAATGCTGCCCGCGGCGAGGAACAGCAGCGCCTTGAAGAAAGCGTGCGTCATGAGATGGAAGATCGCGCCCGTCATCGAGCCGACGCCCAGCGCGAGCATCATATAGCCCAATTGGCTGATGGTCGAGTAGGCCAGTATCCGCTTGATATCGTGCTGCGCGAGCGCGATTGTCGCGGCGAACAGCGCTGTGAAGGCGCCAACGTAGGCCACCGTATCCATTGCCGCCGGAGACGCCTCGAACAGGACGAACGTCCGCGCGATCAGGAATACGCCCGCGGCGACCATTGTCGCGGCATGAATGAGCGCGCTGATCGGCGTCGGGCCCTCCATTGCGTCCGGAAGCCAGACGTGAAGCGGGAATTGGCCCGACTTCCCCACCGCGCCCATAAATACAAGCAGCGCGATAAGCGTTGTAATGCCGGCGTCGACCGCGCCCGACTGGCCGTGAAACACGTTCTGAATGCCGGCGAAGTCGAGCGCATGGTTCGGCATGTACCAGAACAGCAGCAGCACGGCAAGCAGCAGGCCGGCGTCGCCGATCCGCGTCACGATGAACGCTTTCTTGGCCGCGGCTTTCGCCTCCGGCTTGTGATACCAGAAGCCGACGAGCAGGAACGAGCAGACGCCGACCAGCTCCCAGAACAAATACAGCATCAGCATATTGTCAGACAATACAAGACCGAGCATCGAGAAGACGAACAGCGAGACGTAGCCGTAGAACACGGTGATTCTTTCGTCATTCTTCATATAACCTGCGGAATAGACGCAGACGAGCAAGCTGACGAGCGATACGACGACAAGCATGAGCGACGTCAAATGCGTCACTTCATAGCCTAGCGACAACGACAATCCGTCGATTTTGATCCAGTCGACCCGGTCCCGGTAATCGACGCCCTCCGCCATAACGAGAATGGACAGCACGAACGAGCCGAGCGAGCCGGCCGCGCCGACGATCGGCGCCCCGCTTCGGAAGGCGCGCCCCCAAGCCGTCAGCAGCAGAAAAGCGGCCAGCGGAAAGAGCGGAATCAGCCACGCCGATTCTGAATAGGCCATCGTCCGCTCACCTCCTTAGCTCGTCGAATTCATCGGTCTTGATCGTGCCTCGCGCGCGGAAGAGCGCAATGAGCACCGCCACGCCGACCGCCGCTTCCGCAGCCGCCACCGCGATCGTAAACAGCGCGAATATTTGCCCGTTAAGCGACGGCAACGCCCCGTATTTCGAGAATGCGACGAGATTCAAATTAACGGCGTTCAGCATCAGCTCGATCGACAGCAGCACGATGACGGCGTTCCGCTTCACGAGCGCGCCATACAAGCCGATGCAGAACAAAATTGCCGCCATAGTTAAATAAGATGCCAGCATGCGGTTAAGCCTCCTTCTTCGCCAGTGCGATCGCGCCGATGAACGCCACGGTCAGCAGCACGGACACAAGCTCGAACGGCAGGACGTAATTGTGGAACAGCAGCTCGCCGATCGCCTGCGTATTATCCGCGTTCTGCGTCGGCGCGCCGCCGTCCATTCCTTCGAATTCGGCATCCCTTATGGCATAGAACAACAAGCCGAACAAGGCGATCGCCCCTACTGCCGCCAGCGTTTCCTTCAGCGGCTTGATCGTTTCGGACGTGGCGTCTCCGTGATGGGTCATCATAATGCCGAAGATCATGAGGATCGACACCGCGCCGGCGTAGATCAGCACCTGAACGAAGGCGAGAAACTCCGCTTCCAGCAGGACGAACATGCCGGCAACGCCCAGGAAGACCGCCGCCATCGACAGCACCATGTGCACAACCTTCGTAAAGCTGACCATCAGCACCGCGCCGGCAATCATCAAGACGGCGAAAACGAAGAAGGCGGCGAATTCGCCGTTAAACTCGATGTCGAACATTCATCCTTTGCCTCCCCTCTGCGGCGCTCCGATGTTGTTGTTGTCCAGCCGGACGCGCGTATCGTTGTTCGTCAGCCAGTCCTTATCCTTGTATAGCTCGTCGCGGCTGTACGCCGCCAGCTCGAAATTGCCGGTCATGACGATCGCCTCGGTCGGACAAACCTCCGTGCACAGGTCGCACAAAATACAAATTTCAAAGTTCAGATCGAACGTATCGATCACTTTTCCTTTTTTGTCCGGATCGGGGTTCGGCTTGCCGGTCAGCGTAATGCACTCCGTCGGACATACGCGCGCGCATTGGTTGCATACGATGCACAGGTCCGGTTCAAAATGCTGAATGCCCCTATACCGCTCCGGCATCAGGTAAGGCGCATCGGGATACGACGTCGTGACCTTCGGCGCGGTCAACGCTTTCAGCGTGACGCCCATTCCTTTCAACATTCCTTTCATGCGAATCCTCCTCGTTGTAAATCCGGATTGTCGTTACCGTTGGAACAGCTCGATGCAGGCCGCCGTTATAAAAACGTTCGCCAGCGACAGCGGAAGCAGCACCTTCCAGCCGAGTCCCATCAGTTGATCGACCCGGATGCGGGGCATCGTCGCGCGAAGCCAGAACAAGAAGAAGACGATGAACGTAAATTTAAGCGCAAACCAGACAATGCCGGGCACAAAATCGAGAAACGGCGCCGGCGCATGCCAGCCGCCGAGGAACAGGGTCGTCGTAAGCCCTGCGATAGCATAGACGTACACATACTCCGTCAGCATGAAGAAGGCGAACCGAAAGCCGCTGTACTCGACGTGATAGCCCGCCACCAGCTCGGATTCCGCTTCGGGCAGGTCGAACGGCGTGCGGTTAAGCTCCGATACGGCCGCAACGACGAACACCGCGAAGCCGACGATCTGCGGAATGAAGTTCCAGTCCCAGAACCAGCCGCCCGACTGCGAATCGACGATGCCGCGCAGATTGAGCGTTCCGCTCAGCATGACGACGCCCGTGACCGAGATGACAAGCGGCACCTCGTAGCTAATCATTTGCGCCGCGGAGCGCATGCCGCCGAGCAGCGCGTACTTATTGTTGGACGCCCAGCCGCCCAGCACGATCGCCAGCGTCGAGATGCCCGATAGCGCAACATAATAGAGCAGCCCGACGTTCAGATCGGCAAAATACAGCTTTTGCGTATAAGGAATAACGGCCAGCACCGTAAACGACGGCACGAAAGCAAGCACCGGGGCAAGCACGAACAGCATCCGGTCGGCTTTGCGCGGAATCGTGTCCTCCTTCAGCAGCAGCTTTAGAATATCGGCTACGCTCTGGAGCAAGCCAAGCGGTCCGACCCGGTTCGGGCCGATCCGGAACTGCATCCAGCCAATTACTTTGCGTTCGAAGTAGATGGCGTAGGTAACGAAGCCAAGGACGATCAGCATCAGGACGACGCCCCACAAGAATACGGCCAGCGCATGCTCCCAAGTCATTGGCGAAGACAAGAGCGAGCCCATCAGCAATCGACCTCCCCGACGACAATGTCGATACCGCCCAGAATCGTAATGAGATTCGTCATCGTTTCTCCGACGAGCAGCTTCGGCAATATTTGCAGATTAACAAAAGAAGGCCGCCGGAACTTGAGCCGGTACGGCTCCGCTTTGCCTTTGGACACGATATGGCAGCCGATCTCGCCGCGCGGCGATTCGATGCCGACGTAGATTTCGCCTGCGGGCGGGCGAATGACGCGCGGCGCTTTGCCCATCGTCTCGCCACCTTCCGGGAATTGCTCCAGCGCCTGTCTTAGAATGCCAAGGCTCTGCTTGATTTCTTCCAGCCGGAGCAAGTAGCGATCGTAGCAGTCGCCGTTCGTGCCGACCGGAATGTCGAACTCGAACCGGTCGTACAGACTGTACGGCTCGCAACGGCGCAGATCCCGCTTCACGCCCGTGCAGCGCAGATTCGCGCCCGACAAGCCGTAGTCGATTGCCGTCTGGGCATCATAGCGCCCCACTCCCCGAATCCGGGCGAGGAATATTTCATTGCCCGATACGAGCTTGTCGTACTCCGCAAGCTTCTTCTCCATGTACGGAACAAATTCGCGCACTTTGTCGAGCCAGCCCGGGGGCGCGTCCCATTTCACTCCGCCTACGCGCATATAGTTGTACGTCAGCCTCGCTCCGCACAGCTCGTTGAACAACTGCACGATCGTCTCGCGTTCCTTGAACGCATATAAGAACGGACTCATCGCGCCGATATCGAGCAGATAGGTGCCCCACCAGACGAGATGGCTGGCAACGCGCTGCAGTTCCATAACGATGAGCCGCAAAAATTCGGCACGCTTCGGCACCTCAAGCCCCATCATTTTCTCGACGGCGTGGCACAGCACGTAGTTGTTCGTCATGGCCGATACGTAATCCATTCGATCGGTGTAAGGAATGATTTGCGTAAAATTCAAGCTTTCCGCAAGCTTCTCCGTTCCTCGGTGCAAATAGCCCATGACCGGAATCGCTTCCGTGATGACTTCGCCGTCCAGCTTGACGATAATGCGGAACACGCCGTGCGTGCTCGGATGCTGCGGCCCTACGTTCAGCAATAATTCCTCCGTACGAATGACGCCCATTCGCTACACCTCCGGGTCCAGCGGCTCGTAATCTTTGCGCAGCGGATACCCGACCCAGTCGTCAGGCATCATAATGCGTCTAAGGTCGGGGTGACCGTTAAACCGTATGCCGAGCAAATCGTAGATTTCCCGCTCGTTCCAGTTCGCCGTCTCCCAGACCGGCGTCACCGAATCGAGCACAGCATCGCTGCGATCGGCGCGTGCCTTGATCGTATATTGATCGCCCGTCTCGATATTGGCCAGATGGTATACCGTCTCCAGATACGTTTCATAATCGACGCCGGACACGTTGCGCAAATAATTGCAGCGCAGCGTCGAATGCGTCTTGAACAGCTCCGCCGTCTGCCGCAGATGCTCCGGCTTGACGACGAGGGTCGGCACATGCGTGCCCAGCTCGTTCACGTAAGCCTCCACGATCGCATCCGCATTCACCAGCTCGCGGACGAGCGCCGCTGCCGCCTCCAGCCGAGGCTGGAGCGGCGACGGCTCCTTCGGCGCGGCCGGCTCATCCGCGCCTGCCGCTTGCCGCGGCGCCCTCGCAGGCCGCTCGGCAGGCGCTCCGCCCGCCGCTTCGCCCGCTTCCGCAGCCTTCGCCGACGCTCTGGCCGCACGCGCCTCCGCCGCCGCCTGCCGCTTCGCCTCGCGCTCCGCGTCCGCATCGCTCGCCGTCTTCCCGCCCGCTTCCGCCGGCGCTTCGCCCGTCGCGCCGCTCGCTGCCGCCTTCTCGTTCAACTCGTCGTTGCGGTCGCTCACGCTTCGGTCACCTGCCTCCCCGTTCTCGCCTCGTAACGGATCTTCTCCTGAAGCTTGTTAATGCCGTAGATCAGTGCCGCCGGACTCGGCGGACAGCCCGGAATATAGACGTCTACCGGCACGATCTGATCGACGCCCTTTACAACGGAATAAGACTTCACATACGGACCGCCCGCCGTCGCGCACGAGCCCATCGCAATGACCCACTTCGGCTCCGGCATCTGGTCGTACAGACGGCGCAGCAGCGGTCCCATTTTTTTCGTTACCGTGCCGGCTACGATCATAACGTCCGCCTGTCTCGGCGACGTTCGGAACATGACTCCGAACCGGTCCAGATCGTAGTGGGACGCCCCCGTCCCCATCATCTCGATCGCACAGCATGCCAGACCGAATGTTAGCGGCCATAGCGAGTTGCTGCGCGCCCAAGCCTTCACCTGCTCCAGCGTTCCCAGAAATACGTTGCGCTCCAACTCGAGCCGCTCTTCCTGCGAAATCCAATCTAAACGGAATTCCATTTCAACACCTTCTTCTTCCAGGCATAGGCAAGACCGAGAACCAGCAGCGCGGCGAATATAAGCATCTCAATCAGCGCAAAAAGGCCGAGCTTTCCATAAGCAACGGCCCAAGGATATAAGAAAACGGTTTCCACATCAAAGATTACAAACATCAGCGCAAACATATAGTACCGTACGTTAAACCGAACTTGACCTTCCCCTACCGGCTCGTTGCCGCTCTCGTAAGTCGTCTGCTTCGGATCGGTCGGCTTGTGCGGCCGGAGCACCCGGCCCGCCGTCAAGGCAGCAGCCGGCAGCAAAATCCCGAGCAGCACGAAAATCGCGACGACGACATAATGGTTCATGTACAGGTCCATCCGCTCGCCTCCATAAGTTCTATATGCCGCATTGCAGAACAGGATACTGGACAAATTTACCTCACAATTATAACAAATGCCGTAACGAGCGTCTATGCCGCGATCCCGTCACGCCTCCCGCCCGCATACGCGGAAAATGCTTTGTCTGCTATCCCTATTCCAAGCGAGGACGACTTATGCGGCGCATTAGCCAAAATGCCCCGGCGCTTCTTGCATGCGGGACATTCCTTCACTGCGGCTCCCCGCTTCCCGCATGCCTGCTCATCACTTCTCGTCCGCCGGCGCCGGCAACGCGAAAAAGCGTTCCGGGCGGAACGCTTTTTCGTTAGGGAATGGCTTTGCTCGCTTTTACCCGCAAGCTCCCTCAGCCAAGAAACGCCCGCAGCATCCACAGATGCTTCTGCACTTGCTCGCGTCTCGTAATGAGCATGTCGGCCGTCGGTCCGTCACCCGCATCGTCGGCCAGCTCCGCCGCCTGCTTCAGCCGAGCGACGATGCCCGTGAAATCGTCGACCAGCGTCCGCACCATACCCGTCGCATCCTCATTGCCCGACGCCTCGGCTACGGAGGCTTGCTCCAAATACTTTTTCATCGTCGAGGTCGGCTTGCCTCCCAACGCCAATATACGCTCCGCCACTTCGTCGACGAAAGCGGCCGTCTCGGTATACAATTCCTCGAATTTCGCATGCAGCGTGTAAAAATTCGACCCCTTCACATGCCAGTGATAATCGTGCAGCTTCACGTACAGCACGCTCCAATCGGCCAATTGACCGTTAAGCGCCGAGATCACCTCTCCGCTGCTGCCCGCCTTCACTGCTGCCTCCATCGTTTCGTTGACCACTTGCTCGCAGCTCCCTTCGTATAGACGATTCTGAACAAAATTAGCATTTTAAACAATTCGATGTATTATTCAACTGGAAAAATGAACAAAATAACCACAAATCAGGAATGGGGAGATCCCGATGGTTCAACCAAAAGACGAGCGTACCATCCAGCCGGATATCGGGGCCCCTCCCCCGTCGTCCGTCGAGAACGACAATAGCCCGATTGCCGCCGGAAACGGCGACCAAGCGCAGGCGCAACCCACTGTGCAAGAAACATTGGACCGGCAGCGCGAGCTGCTCGCTCGGCCGCTCTCCGCCAAGCTTCAAGACAATATCGATGCGCTTCGTCAGGCGTACGCCGATTGCTCGGACGTCATCATCCATGAGTTCGACATCAAGAACGGCCCTGCCGCGTTCATCGTATACATTGACGGCATGATCGATATTAAAGATATCGACCTGCATTTGCTCAGCATGCTTCAGCAGATCGGCATATCCGGTCCGATAAGCAAGGAAGCCATTGTCGATTGCGTGACGATTTCCTCCATGCTCGAAGTCCATTGCATGCAAGACACCGTCGACAAAATCGGATACGGCAACGTCGTGCTGTTCGTGGACAGCCTTTCGTCGGCGCTCGTCTATTCTTCGAGCTTCCAGAAAGTACGTTCGATCGAGGAGCCGCAAGCGGAGACCGTCGTGCGCGGACCTCGCGAAGGGTTCGTCGAATCACTTCGGGTCAACTCGACGCTGCTGCGCCGACGCCTGCATACGCCCGCGTTGAAAATGAAGACGCTCTTCATCGGACGCTATTCGAAGACGGCCACCATTATTACCTATATCGAGGGCATAGCCGACCCTGCTCTCGTGCAGGAGATGGAAAGCCGGCTGTCTGTCATCGACGTGGACGGCATGCTGGATACGTCGATGATCGAGGAATGGATCGAGGACAATCCGATGTCGCCGTTCCCGCAGCTCATGTCGACCGAGCGCCCGGACGTCGTCACGTCCCATCTGCTGGAGGGAAAGGTTGCCCTGCTGGCCGACGGCTCGCCCGTCGCGCTTATCGCGCCGGCTCCGCTGCTCAGCATGATGCAGTCGCCCGAAGATTTCTATCAGCGCTCGATTGTAGCGACGGGCATTCGATGGCTTCGGATGCTGTTCTCGTTTATTACCGTCTTTATGCCGTCTCTCTATGTGGCCGTTCTATCGTATCATCAGGAAATGATTCCGACGTCGCTGCTGCTGACGATCGCCCAATCGCGCGAGCAAATCCCGTTTCCGGCCCTCGTCGAGGCGCTGCTCATGGAAATGACGTTCGAAGCGCTGCGGGAAGCCGGAATACGGCTCCCCAGACAAGTCGGCTCCGCGGTCAGCATCGTCGGAGCGCTCGTCATCGGTCAGGCGGCCATCGCGGCGGGCATCGTATCGTCGCCGATGGTCATGGTCGTCGCCGTAACGGCCGTCAGCTCGTTCCTTATTCCGAACTATTCGCTCGGCATCGCCATCCGGTTTATCCGGTTCCCGATCATGCTGTGCGCAGGGGCGCTTGGCCTATACGGCATCGTATTGTCCGCACTGGTCGTGCTGATCCATCTGATGACGCTGCGCACGTTCGGCGTACCGTACTTGTCGCCGATCGCCCCGCTTCAGACGAGCCAGCTCAAGGATACGCTCATCCGGGCCAACGCTACGCATATGCGGACAAGACCGCATTTCACCGGGTCGTTCTTTAATCGCATCCGGATGCGGGCCGACCTCTATAAGGCAAGGAGGAATTCCTGACATGCGAATGCGTCTGCCTATGCCTCGACGGACAGGGGCGAAGCGAGGCGCAGCCGTTCGCGCCGTCATATCGCTGCTGGCCGCGGCCATGCTGTCCGGATGCTGGGATCGGACCGAAATCAACGATCTTGCCATCATTACGGCGGCGGGCATCGATCTTACCAAGGACGGCAGAATCAAGCTGTCCGTTCAACTGTTCGTGCCGACCCCGCCTTCTTCCGGGCAAGCAACCGAAACGACTTCGCCGAGCGGGAGCAACAAGACCATCGTTCGTTATGCGACCGGCTACGATATGGCAGATGCGACCGCCCATTTGCAAGAAACGCTGTCTCGAAAGATTTTCTGGGGTCAAGCGGATGTATTTATATTCGGGGAGAAGCTGGTGAAGCGGAGCATCAAGGAACCGATGGACTTTCTGACCCGCCACCCGCATCCGAGGGAACGCGCCAATCTGTTCGTCAGCGCCGGAGACGCGGAGGAGGTTCTGCGCTGGAACTCTCCGATCGAGCGCAACAGCGCGGAGTCGCTGCGGGAGATGGCCGTTCTGCAGACGGGTCTGAACACCTCGATTCTGCAAGCGATTGAAGAACTGTCCGAGGAGGCGCATACGACTGTGATACCGATCGTTCGCATTCTTCATAGAAAGCGGGGAGACGTCCCCTTCATTGGCGGCACTGTTGCGATCAAAAATTTGCGGCAAGCGGCAACGCTTGATTCCATCGATACCCGCGGCTTGCTCTGGCTGCGCAACGAGATCAAGACGGCAACGCTCACGGCCCCCGCCTACCCGGGAGGCGGATTCGCTTCGGCGTACGTCATCTCGGCTCGCACGAAGCTTGTCCCGTCCATTAAAGACGGCAAGTGGAGCATGACGGTCGTCGTCGATGCCACAAGCAACTTGAACGAGAACGCCAGCAGCCTGGACATTTCGCAAGAATCGAATGTAAAGCAACTGCAGCATATTTTTGAAGGCGTTATTCAATCCCGCATTGACGATATGGTGACAAAAGCGCAGCGAAGCCGCGTCGACTTCCTCGGCTTCGCGGAGCAGTACCATCGCCATTATCCGAAGCAGTGGCGTGCGGCCAAAAAAAATTGGGATACACGGTTTCCCAAGATCGAAGTTCGCTATAACATTCGGCTGACCATCGCCCGCAACGGGCTGACAGGCAAGAATACGACGCTGCAAAGCGAAGACCCGTCATGACGCACGCTCTGTTCCTTATCCTGCTTGGGCTAATGGCCGCCGTCGTCGTCTGGTTTGAATGGCGGTCTTTGGCCGGCGCGCGCATGAAAACCGTATTTCTCTTCATGGTCATCTTCAGCTATGCGTTGGCGATTGCCATTACGATCAAGCCCGGCATGCCGGGACCCTTGCAACTGTGGGAGCGCGCGTTCGACCCGCTCGTATCGCCGTGGCTTCCCCCCTAAGCAGCGAAGATCGAAATAATAAGGAGGCAACGCTCCATGCTCGAAAAAGGACGCATCTCGGCCGCTCAACTCGCTATCCTTGCAGGCATGTCCGTTACCGCGACGTCCTTGCTGACGGCGCCGGGAATCGTGGCGATCGATGCGAAGCAGGATATGTGGCTGTCGCCAGTATGGGTTTCCTCCGCCGGCTTCATCATCGTCTGGGTGCTGCTCAAGCTGAGTCAGGCCTATCCGGCGCAGACGATGATCGAATATGCCGTGACCGTGCTTGGCCGTCTGACCGGCAAGACGGTCGGGATACTGTATCTCTTCTTCGTCCTTACCGCTACAGCCAACGTGCTGCGGCAATTTACCGATTTCGTGAAGCTGACGTTTCTGCTCTCCACGCCCCCCTTCGTCATTAGCGGGGGCATGCTGCTCGTCTGTTCGCTCGTCGCGCGCTCCGGCGTCGAGACGGTCGCGCGGCTTCCGATGCTTCTTCTGCCGCTGATCGGCTTGCTCGTTCTTATGATCTATACGCCCAGCATCGTCGACGTTAACATTCACCGGCTGAGCCCCATGATGGAGAAAGGGCTGTCGCCCTCGATTATCGGCGCTTTCCGGCTGTTGTCGTGGATGCCCGTATTCTCGATTATCCATTTCTACTTGCCCTACGTTTCCAACCGCGAGCATCTGCTTCGCTGGTCGTTCGGCTCCGTCATTGTTTTCTCGCTCACCTTGAGCATCACCTTCGTCATTGTATACACGGTCATCGGAGCCGCGACAGTCAACTACGTATACCCGTTCATGGTGCTCGCACGGTTCATCAGCTTCACCGAGTTTTTCGAGCATCTGGAATCGGTCGTCATGATGATATGGGTTATACAGATTGTAATCCGCGTTTCGTTCGGCTTGTACGGCACTGCGCTCGGAGTAGCGCAATGCTTCGGACTGTCAAGCTATAAGCCGATGGTTCTGCCGATCTGCATGCTGCTCATGCTATTCAGCTTCTGGGGGATCGAGAACGCGGAATTCGTGTCGTCTCCCGCGATGGTCGTGTATTACACCTTGTTCGGGATGGTGCTGCCGATTTTGCTGTTCATTGTCCACTTGGTCAAACAATTGTTCAGCGAATCCGGCAAAGCCGACCTTCAGGAGGGAGAATCGGCCGCATGAACATGCCAAGCGGTCCCATCATCATTCTCGTTCTGACGGCAATCGTTATGCTTGCCTATGACTGGCGCCGATTGCGCGATGCCCGAACGGTCATGGCTTATTCGATTCTCTACATCGGCGGCTATACGATCGCCGTCCTGCTTGTCTTTAATCCGGATTTGCCCGGCCCCAACGATGTGCTTCGGCCTCTATTTTCGCCGTTGGCCAAGCTGCTGCTCGGACCCTAAAGACCTGCGATTGGATTGGAAGGAGGTACGTTGGATGGATTCCGGTAAAATTTCGGCCGCTCAGCTCGCTTGCATGCTTTTTCTGTCGATTATCGCCACCTCGATGCTGACATCCCCCTCGCTGGCTTACGGAATCGCAAAAAACGACATGTGGATGACTCCTCTTGTCGCCAGCTTAGGCGGGTTCTTTACCGTTGCCATCTCGATTGCGCTGCATCGCCGATATCCCGGCTGCACGATTGTGCAATATAGCGATCTCATTCTCACAAAGTGGCTGGGCAAGCCCGTCAGCTTCATTTTCTTGGTTGTCTGCCTGCAGTTAAACGCCAATCAGCTCTTTCAATTTGCCGAGCTGATGAAGCTTTCCTTCATGGAGAATACGCCGATTATCGTATTCTCCGTCAGTATGATGCTGGTCGGAGCCGTTACCGTTAATCTGGGCATCGAATTAATCGGCAGACTGTCGCGATTGTTCACGCCCGTTATCGTCATCCTCGTCATCGGACTTATTCTTCCGCTTGTCCGGGATCTGGAGCTCGATCAATTGCTCCCGCTCATGGAGCGGGGCCCCGCTCCGATCTTTCGCGGCGCCCTCACGCTTCAAATCTGGTTTCCGATGTACATCTATGCCGCCATGTTCCTGCCTTTTGTCGCGAATCTGGACAAAGCCCGGTATTGGCTGAATTGGGGCGTATGCTGGTCGACGGCTATTTTCGTTCTCGCCTTTATATTCATCCTTCTATCTATGGGCACCGCTACGAATCTGTTCTCGTATCCGTTCCTGCTGCTCAGCCGTTATGTCAACATATCCAGCTTTATGACCCATCTGGACGCGCTCATTATGATTCTATGGGTGGTCGACGTATTCACTCGAACGATTGTCATGTATTATGCGGCGGTCATCGGCATCGCCCAATGGTTTCGGCTTCCGTCGTACAAGCCGCTTACGCTCCCGGTCGGACTGATTATCGTGCTGCTTACGTTCTGGTCGATCCCGAATCTGGCGGCTTACAACGCTCTGGGCTATATCGTCGTGTTTTATTATTCCGTCGCGCATTTATGCATCCCGCTGCTGCTGTATACGGTCTCCTTGCTCCGCGGCAAGCCCGCAGCGGCCAGCCAACCGCCCGCCTCTCCGGAACAACCGAAATTTGCCCAAGGCAAATCGGGATAACAGCCAATTGCGTCCACGGAAAGCTTCATTATACTTGGTGTATAGAAAAAGACCGCAAGCTTAAGGAAGCTTGCGGTCAGAGTGCCGAGAAAATGAGTGCTTTGTTCCCCGACGTGCGGGTCTGCGTGTTGTTTTGAAGTTTGGGAGGGGGCACAACAGGAGGGTACGGAGCAGATCGGTGGACCACATGCCTCGCCTGAATGAGGAGCCCCATACAGACTTTTATTTCACTCGCTAGCCATCCAATTCTCGATTAAGCGTCTCGCACGAATTCTTAATCCTAAGCCAACGTTATTTTCCGTTACATAACGAGCGATTAGGCGCCCTTGCGGAGCACTTATTCGACTGCGTCCGAGGTTTTGAACGAAATAAGCGCCTGTAATGAACGCTTATTTCGTTCTTAGGCTGTCCTCTGGTCGATTAATCCGAGCTTCTGCCGAACAAACGCTTCATTCTGCCCCAGGCTCCGACCGGCGCGGCCGTCTGCACGAAGGTCGAACGAATATATTCGTTGCGGAGCAACTGCTCCGCATTGCGCTTATAGTAAGCAGCCGCATTGCCGCCCATTCGCTCGCCGATACGCTCGTAAGCCTCGCGAAGACGGAAGTCTCGACGGCCCGTATTATGCGCATCCGATGCGACGAAATGGATAAAGCCCTGCTTGCACATCGTCCATGCCGTCCGCTCCGTGCCTCGGCCGAACAAACCAAGCAGCGAGTGGGCCGTTACTTGCGCCAGCGCTCCACATTCGATCAGCCGAAGCAGCTTGTTCGTATCGGACGCAAGCTCGCGGTTGCGTTCCGGATGCGCGACGACGACCGTAACTTCTTTTAGCGACAACTCGTAAATGAGCTCGTGCGTACCGTCCGGCACATTGGCCGACGGCAGCTCCAGCAGCAAATACCGCGTGTCCGCCAGCGAGCGTAAGCCGCCTTTCGCCCCCTGCTCCCAGCGGTTCAGCAGCTCCTGATGCACGCGAATTTCCTGGCCGGCGAGCACCTCCAACGGAATTCCTTCCTGCTGCAGCCTGCTATTCATCTGTTCCGTCAAGGACAAGACGGTCTCCGCTCGATTATCGTACCGTTCATGCGCATGATGCGGCGTCGCAACGACCGTCGAGATTCCATTCGCCACTGCATTGCGCGCAAGCGCCAACGCCTCTTCCCAATCGCTCGGACCGTCATCGATGCCCGGCAAGATATGATTATGAATATCGATCATCAAGGAACACTCCGATCCGCGATTTGCCGTTTTATACGTCATTATAGCATAAAAAAAGCACCGCCAAGGCTACAGCTTGGCGATGCTTCGTTCGGACGGCCGCCGATCGCTCGGCTCCGCTCCATTAATTGTTGACGTTGATCCGATTCAGCGCGCGTTGCAGAGCAAGCTCGGCGCGAACATGATCGACTTCGCTTTGCTTCGCAACAAGACGATCTTCCGCACGCTTTTTCGCCGCTTCGGCACGGGTAACGTCGATATCCGACGCAAGCTCCGCACTTTCCGCGAGAATGACGACTTTGTCCTTACGAATCTCGATGAAGCCGCCGGCTACGGCGATCTTCTCCGTTACGCCGTCTTTCTTCACGATGACCGGAGCGATGCGCAGAGGGGTTACAAGCGGAATATGGTTCGGCAAAATGCCGAGCTCGCCGTCTGCGCCCTTCACACTCACCATGTTGACTTCCTGCGCATACACTTTACGCTCAGGCGTAACAATCTCCAATAAAAGGGTGCTCATGAGTACTCCTCCCGCCTAACGCTTTACAGCGTTTTAGCTTTCGCTACAGCGTCTTCGATCGTACCGACGTTATGGAACGCCGTTTCTGGAAGGTCGTCATGTTTGCCTTCGAGAATTTCTTTGAAGCTGCGAACCGTTTCTTTAACCGGTACGTATACGCCCGGAATACCGTTGAACGCTTCGGCAACGTGCAGCGGCTGCGACAAGAAGTTCTGAATACGGCGCGCGCGGAGAACGATCAGCTTGTCTTCTTCAGACAATTCGTCCATACCGAGAATCGCAATGATATCGAGAAGCTCTTTGTAGCGCTGCAGGATTTTCTTAACGGATTGAGCCACTTGGTAGTGCTCTTCACCGAGAATTTCCGGCGTCAGAATACGCGAGGACGATGCGAGCGGGTCAACGGCCGGGAAGATACCCATTGCCGCGATACCGCGCTCAAGGTTCGTCGTTGCGTCCAAGTGAGCAAACGCCGTTGCAGGAGCCGGGTCCGTATAGTCATCGGCAGGAACGTAAATAGCTTGGATGGAAGTAACGGAACCCTTCTTCGTCGACGTGATACGCTCTTGCAATTGGCCCATCTCCGTCGCGAGCGTCGGTTGGTAACCTACTGCTGATGGCATACGGCCGAGCAATGCGGATACTTCGGAGCCTGCTTGCGTGAAGCGGAAGATGTTGTCGACGAACAGAAGAACGTCGCGGCCTTCCACGTCGCGGAAATATTCAGCCATTGTCAGACCCGTCAGCGCTACGCGAAGACGCGCGCCCGGAGGCTCGTTCATCTGACCGAATACCATCGCCGTCTTCGCGATAACGCCGGAGTCGCTCATCTCGTGGTACAGGTCGTTACCTTCACGAGTACGCTCGCCGACGCCGGCGAATACGGAAATACCGCCGTGCTCTTGTGCGATGTTGTTGATCAATTCTTGCATCGTTACCGTTTTACCTACACCTGCACCGCCGAAGAGGCCGATTTTACCGCCCTTCGCGTAAGGAGCCATGAGGTCGATAACTTTGATACCCGTTTCGAGCATTTCTTGCTGCGTCGAGAGCTCTTCGAACTGTGGCGCTTGGCGATGGATCGGATTCGCAAGCGAACGATCTACCGTTCCGTTGTTGTCGATTGGGTCGCCGAGTACGTTGAATACGCGGCCAAGCGTTGCGGGACCGACCGGAACCGTGATCGGAGCGCCCGTATCCACAGCCTCGATGCCCCTTACCAAACCGTCCGTAGAAGACATTGCTACGGCCCGAACCAGGTTGTCGCCGAGGTGAGTTGCAACTTCAACCGTCAGGTTGATGTCGACTTCGCCTTGGTTTTGAGCTTTTCTTTCAATCTTTATCGCATTAAGAATCTCAGGCAGATGACCGTTGTCGAACGCGATGTCGACGACAGGACCCATTACCTGGACTACACGTCCCTTGCTCATTCCTGTACCTCCTTATTGTTGTCATTCGCAAGCCCCATTACCGCACCGCCGCTATAAGCGGTACGGCCTGTTATGGGGCGCATTGAACGAAACCTTATTGCTGTGCGTTAGCTCCGCCGACGATTTCCGCGATTTCTTGCGTAATCGCTGCCTGACGCGCACGGTTGTACGTCAACGTCAAGCTTGCAATCATCTTCGTCGCGTTCTTCGTTGCGTTGCCCATCGCGGTCATCCGAGCACCGAACTCGCTCGCTTTGCCTTCCACTACAGCGGCGTAAATAACCGTCTCTGCGTATTTCGGAAGGAGAACGTCGAGCACCGCCTCAGCCGATGGCTCGTATTCGTAGCTCGCCTTCGCGCCGCCTTTGTCGCCGCCCGTCAATTGAGATGCGTCCAGCGGAAGCAACTGCTTGATGGTCGGAATCTGCGAAATCGCGTTGACGAATCGGTTGTACACGAGTTTGAGCTCGTCGTACTTGCCTTCTTCGAAGCCTTTGACAGCAGCGGCAGCCAAAGTCTTGATATCGGCGAACGTCGGAGAGTCGGAAAGTCCGACTACCTCTTCCACAAGATTAACATTGCGGCGTCTGAAGTAGTCGCGGCCTTTGCGTCCGATAACGAAAACATCGTACTCGGCAGGAGATTGGTGCTTCTCTTGAATCTCCGCCCACACTTTACGAAGCACGTTGGAGTTGTAGCCGCCTGCCAGACCGCGGTCCGACGTGACGACCAAGTAGGCCGTACGCTTGATCTCGCGGGATTGCAGCATGGGATGCTTAATCGTTCCGCCGCTCGATGCAATGCTCGCTACGACGTCTTTGATCTTGTCGGTGTATGGGCGCGCCGCTACAGCCGCATCTTGCGCTCTTTTGAGCTTGGCGGATGCAACCATCTCCATTGCCTTCGTAATCTGCTTCGTATTCTGCGTGCTCTTGATCGAGCGCTTAATTTCGCGCATACCTTTAGCCATTCGTTGTCACCACCTTATTACCGGACTAGGCGAAGCTGACGCTTCACCTGTATCAGGTCTATTCCGCATTCATGTGAAGATATGGTTTATACCGACGGTGCGAAGCTTTTCTTGAACGCGTTGATCGCTTCAATAAGCGCTTTTTCGTTGTCGGCCGTCAAATCTTTCGTATCGCGGATGGAAGCGAAAATTTCCGGCTTGTTGGCATCCACGTATGCAAGGAATTCCCCTTCGAAACGGCGTACGTCTTGTACCGGAATCTCGTCCAGATGGCCGCGCGTTACGGAGAAGATCGCTACGACTTGGCGTTCTACCGGCAGCGGAGCGTTGATGCCCTGCTTGAGAACTTCCAGCGTGCGCTCGCCGCGGTCCAGACGAGACTTCGTGACGCGGTCGAGGTCGGAGCCGAATGCAGCGAACGCCGCGAGCTCACGGTATTGCGCGAGGTCGGTTTTGAGCGTGCCCGCAACCTTCTTCATCGCTTTGATTTGTGCCGAGCTGCCTACGCGGGATACGGAGTTACCAACGTTAACCGCTGGACGTTGACCCGAGTAGAACAGATCCGACTCAAGGAAAATCTGACCGTCCGTAATCGAAATTACGTTCGTTGGGATATAGGCCGAGATATCGCCTGCTTGCGTCTCGATGAACGGAAGCGCAGTCAGGGAACCGCCGCCAAGCTCGTCGTTGAGCTTCGCTGCGCGCTCCAGCAGACGGGAGTGCAGGTAGAATACGTCGCCCGGATAAGCTTCCCGGCCCGGCGGACGGCGGAGCAAGAGCGAGAGCTCGCGATATGCTGCCGCTTGTTTCGACAGGTCGTCGTATACGACGAGAACGTGTTTGCCTTGGTACATGAAATATTCGCCCATCGAGCAGCCCGTGTACGGTGCGATGTACAAGAGCGGGGACGGCTCGGATGCGCTCGCCGTTACGACGATCGTGTAATCCAGCGCGCCTTGCTTGCGGAGCGATTCAACGACGGTACGAACCGTCGATTGCTTCTGGCCGATCGCGACGTAGATACAAATAACGCCGTTGCCTTTTTGGTTGACGATCGTATCGATCGCGATTTGCGTTTTACCCGTTTGACGGTCGCCGATAATCAATTCCCGTTGGCCGCGGCCGATCGGAATCATCGCGTCGATTGCTTTGATACCCGTTTGCATTGGCTCGAATACCGATTTACGGGCCATAACGCCCGGAGCCGGCGATTCGATTGGACGCGTAGCCGTCGTGTCGATCGGACCGTTGCCGTCAACCGGCTCGCCCAGCGCGTTCACGACGCGGCCGAGCAGCGCTTCGCCTACCGGCACTTCCATGATGCGGCCGGTACGTTTCACTTGGTCGCCTTCGCGAATGCCTTTGTAAGGACCCATGATAACGACGCCGACGTTGCTTTCTTCAAGGTTGAGTGCCATGCCGACTACGCCGTTGGAGAACTCCAGGAGTTCGCCTTGCATCGCATTCTCAAGACCGTGAACGCGTGCGATACCGTCACCGACGGAAATAACCGTACCAACGTCAACCACTTGAATCTCAGATTTATATTGTTCGATCTGCTGCTTCAGCAATGTGCTGATTTCATCAGGTCTGATACTCAATTCGCTCACCCCTATCTACAGTGCTCGTTTGTTCAACGATTTGGCCAAACGGTTCAACTTGCCCGCCAAGCTGCCATCATACAGACGGTCGCCGATGCGAACTTGAATGCCGCCAAGCAGATCCGAATTCACAACCTGCTCAGCCGTAATTTTCTTGCCGGAAATTTGGCTGAATTGCGCCGCTACTTTGGCCAATTCATCTGCGCTGAGCGCATGTGCCGTATACACCGTTGCGCGCGCTTCGCCGAGGGCTTCGCCTGCAATCTTCACGTATGCGTCATAGACATCGCCGATGATGTCTTGACGGCTGTTGTTGATGAGCAGCTCCAGCGTATTCAGCAAAATATAAGAAACGCGATCCGCAAACGCGCTGCGGAACAGTTCAATCTTGCGTTTGGCATCGATCGACGGGAACGACATAAACTTCTTGATCGTGTCGTCTTGTACGATCGCTTCCACGATTTGCTTCAGTTGGCCTTCCACTTCGGTGACGACCTGCTGCTGCTGCGCGATTTCGAACAAGGCCTTGGCGTAGCGCTTCGCTACTACGACATCGCGGCTCATTTGCTCGATACCTCTTTCAGGTATTGATCGACCAACTGCTCTTGCGACTTCTCGTCGATTTGCTTCTCGATGATCTTCGAAGCGATTCTGACGGACATGCCGCCGACTTCGCCGCGCAGCGCCGCGATCGCTTTGTTCTTCTCGCTCTCGATATCCTTAACCGCATCGTCCTTCAAGCGGGACGCTTCGTTCTTCGCAACGGCGATAATGTCGTCCGCTTGCTTGGAGCTCGTCGATCTAGCTTGCTCGATGATGTCGAATGCTTCTTTGCGTGCTTGTTGAAGCGCTTGTTTCTGATCTTCCAGATGCTGGGAAGCCTGCTTGCGGCTGTTCTCTGCGTCAGCGAGCTGGCTTTGAACCAGTTGCTTGCGCTGCTCCATAATACCGAGCAACGGACCGAACGCGTAGCGTTTCAGCAGCCAGAGAAGAATCAGGAACGCAATTAATTGAATACCAAAAGTGGTCCAGTTGATATCCACTGGGCGTCACTCCCTTCTATAGCAATCGATTGTGATCTGTTTAGATGCTCATAATTCACCGAAAGGAAAGTTCATAGAGTCCGGCCGAAAGCCGGTTCGAACTTTCCTGTTCGGGCAAAAGGAAGGCGCGGAGGCAAAGGCACTCCCCGCCGTTCAAGCTTATACGGTTATTAAGCTTTGCCTTGGAACATGAATGCCAAGACGAGCGTGATAACTGGAAGTGCTTCGACGAGTGCGACACCGATGAACATCGTCGTTTGCAGCGTACCGCGCAGCTCAGGTTGACGGGAGATACCCTCAACCGTACGACCTACGATCAAACCGTTACCAATACCAGCGCCCAATGCGCCCAAACCGAATACGATTGCTGCTGCAACCAATGCTAATGCTCCCATTAGAAAAGCCTCCTCAAAAAGTAAATGTAGTATATTGTGGCCCGATAAACAGGCCCTTGTTCCTGCATTTCGGGTTTGAAACCAGTTGTAGCCGGGTAAGTTGGATTACCCTATTAGTGTTTCTCTTCGTGAACGATCGACTGCGACATGTATACCATCGTCAACATAACGAAGACGAAAGCTTGAATCGCGCCGACGAACACGCTGAAGCCTTGCCATACGACGAGCGGGACAATCCCGATCCATCCCAAGCCGCCCACGATAACGCCGATCATAACCTCGCCGGCAAAGATGTTGCCGTAGAGACGAAGCGCAAGCGACAGCGGTTTGGATACTTCCTTAATCAAGTTCAGCGGCAGGAAGGGAATGTACGGCTCGAAATAGTGTTTAAAGTAATGCTTCGTATTGCGGCGCATACCTTCGATGTGCGTCAGCAGAACGACGATTGCCGTCAATGCGCCCGTTACCGCAACGTCGGCCGTTGGCGATTTCCACCAAGCGAGATGCGCTTCCTCGTGATCGCCGAGATCGAGCTCAAGACCGAAGAGAGTTGCCCCATGATGCGCTTCCGTGACGATACCGAAAGGAAGTCCGAGCATGTTGCCGACAAAAATATACATAATCAGCGTAAGCCCAAGAATCAGGTAAGGACGGCCCTTCTTCAAATCCATTGTCGTTCCGATGATGTTGATAACGAATTCAATAACCCATTCCAGAAAGTTCTGCATCTTGGTCGGCTTATCGATTGAAGCGCCGCGCACAGCCAGCAATGCAAGCACAAGCACGATGATACTGGTGATAAGGATCATGGTAATGGCTGCAATGTCAAAATCCAGTCCCCACTTGTGAACGACAGGAAAAATATGTTCCATTAGTTGTTTTCACCCCTTTCATCGAGGGTTTGCATGCGTTCCCGTTTGCGAATGGCCCAAAATCCCAATAGAAGTGTTGCCAATTGGGCGGTAAATAATCCCGCCGCAACCGTTTCGATCCGGAAATCGAACGTCTGCGTCGCAATGACGGCTGCAAGCAGTCCGATACACGCGCGGGTGAAATACCCGAGCGTCGAACGCCTCTTATTGCCGGCAGCGGCGTTAAAGCCAATCTGGTTCACTTTCCAGGCGAGATGAAGCGCATTCACCAGACTCGCAACCGCGCCGGTGACGAATCCGCCCCACCATGCTTTTTGATCCGGAAACAACGCCCAGAAAATGCAGCAAACGGATAATAAAGCGAACATAACTCTTGTAACGGTTTTCAGGTGGGCCGACAAGTTGTCCATTTACTTTCCTTTGCCCCCCGTAAACGCTCGGATTAGAAAATAGATCGTCACCACGCCGACGGCAAGTCCTGCAAGCATACCGACCATGTACCAGTGATTCGTGCCGTAAGCGGCATCCGCCCTAGTACCGAGCCATACGCCTGCCCCCAGACAGACAGCAAGGTCAGCCCCTACGGTGCCGACCAGACCCATCGCACGCCACGGGTTGTCTCCAAGGCCACTTTCCCGCGTGTTCCGATTATTTTCTGATGGTGGTTTTTCATTGGATGGATTCATAGAATCACTCCAAAACTCTCATTTATTTTATCGAAGCGTCGTCCATTCTGTCAATTCATATAAATTCAAACATTTAGTGAACGGGGGGCCGAAAACCCTTATACAGCAAGGTTTTTCCGAGTTTCAAACCATACAGTACAACTGTATGCTGTACTGTCTAAGCGTTTGCCGATTTCCATTCCGAAACTATGAACGTTGTGTGAACGAATCCGGACGATTGTCCGCTTTTCCAAAATGGTGCAGCAGCGCCTGAACGATCCGGACGGAGGCTTGTCCGTCGCCATACGGATTGGCCGCTTGGCTCATCCGGTCATAGAGCGCCGAATCCGTCAGAAGCGCCTTCGTCCGCTCATATACGGCCGCCTCTTCCGTGCCGACAAGCTCTAGCGTACCCGCTTCGATTCCTTCCGGCCGCTCCGTCGTATCGCGAAGCACGAGCACCGGCACGCCGAACGACGGCGCTTCCTCCTGAAGGCCGCCCGAATCCGTCAGAATCAGATGCGCATGCGGGTAGAAATTGTGCAAATCCACAACGTCCAGCGGATCGATCAGCTTGATGCGCGGATGATCGCCGAGCAGTCCCTGAGCCGGCTCCTTCACGGCCGGGCTCGGATGCACCGGATAGACGATCGCAATATCGTCGAACTCGTCGGCGATGCGTCTTACGGCGCGGAAAATGTTGCGGTGCGGCTCGCCCTGCGCTTCCCGGCGGTGAGCCGTCATCAGCACGAGACGTTTGCCCTGCGCCCAATCGAGCACCGGATGGGAGAAGTCCTGCTTCACCGTGTACTGGAACACGTCCGTTACCGTGTTGCCGGTCACATAGATGCGCTCCTCCGGCTTGTTCTCCTTGCGAAGATTGCCGGCGGACCAGTCGGTCGGTGCAAAATGAACGTCGGCCAGCACGCCCGTAAGCTGCCGGTTCATCTCCTCCGGATACGGCGACAGCTTGTTCCACGTCCGAAGCCCGGCCTCTACGTGGCCGACTTGAATCTGCTGGAGGAACGCGGCATAGCTGGCAAGGAACGTCGTCAGCGTATCGCCGTGGACGAGCACGATGTCCGGCTTCGCTTCGCGCAGCACCGGCTCCAGCCCTTGCAGCACGCGAATCGTAATCTCATTGAGCGTCTGGCGGTCCTTCATGACGTCCAGATCGTAGTCCGGATGGATGTTGAACACTTCGAGCACCTGATCGAGCATTTGGCGGTGCTGCGCGGTTACGCATACGACCGATTCAATTTGCTCCGGGTGGCGCTGCAGCTCCAGAATAAGCGGCGCCATCTTGATCGCTTCCGGCCGCACGCCAAAAATCGTCATTACTTTCAGTTTCGACAAAAAGGTCATCTCCTAACATGTGCGTGTCCTGCCGTGCGCAATATAATTATTGAGTGCCGAACATCCGGTCGCCGGCATCGCCGAGACCCGGTACGATATAGCCGTGGTCGTTAAGCCGCTCGTCGAGCGCCGCCGTATAAATATCGACGTCCGGATGCGCTTGCTGCAGCGCCGCTACCCCTTCCGGCGCCGAGATCAGGCACATCATCTTGATCTGCTCGCAGCCGCGATTCTTCAGCGAGTTGATCGCGGCAATCGCGGAGCCGCCCGTCGCCAGCATCGGATCAATAACGATAAGAAGACGGTTCGGGGCGTCGGTCGGCAGGTTGATATAATATTCGACCGGCTGAAGCGTATTCGGGTCGCGGAACAAGCCGATATGGCCGATCTTGGCGGCGGGAATCATCTTCAGCATGCCGTCGACCATCCCGAGGCCGGCCCGCAGAATCGGAATAAGGCCGAGCATGCGCCCGGATACGACTTTCGATTCCGTCACCTGCACCGGCGTTTCCACTTGAATCGTCTGGAGCGGTACGTCGCGCGTAATCTCGTACGCCATCAGCATCGCTACCTCGTCGACGAGCTCCCGGAAGTCTTTCGTGTTCGTATTTTTGTCGCGGATAAACGTCAGCTTATGCTGAATTAATGGATGGTCGCAAACGACTAATTTGCTCATGGGGACTTCTGCCTCCTGGTTATGCATTAGATATTCGTGCAAATGATCCCGTTTATTATAGCATTGTAAATGCGACGTTGCATCTGGGCGGAGAGATCAATTATAGGCGGACGTATATGGGGCTAATCCCCGCCTCCCCCGCAGCCGCTTCCGCAGGAAGAGCCCCCGCCGCACGAGGACGTTCCGCCGTCGTCATGGGAAGCGTGCCCGCCGTGGGACGAATGGCCGGGATGAGACGAATCGTCAGGTCGGGCTGAGTGGTGGCCGCTATAGGATGAGCAAGCGGAGGAGTCTCGGTGCCGATCGTCATCGCGGGGCATATGCTCGTTCATCCGCTGCTCCAGCATGTTCGGCTCTATGATGGAATAATAGAGCAGCAGCCCGCCGCCTGTCATACCAAGCGTGTACGGCTCCGTGTAGACGGAATCGCTCTGGTTCCGCTTGCCTCGCTCCAATGCCCCGCGTCCGCCCTTTCGGACCTCTTCGATTTGACGCTTCGCGGCGGCGATCAGCCGGCCGGCCGTATTGTTCAAGTCGTCGTAACGTGCCGTCGTGTCGCTTCGGAACCATTCGTTCCGAATGTCCTCTTCGCTCATTCGCCCGAGCATAGACAGCCTGCCGGGCGACAGCGGCTCCCGGAAGAAAGAGCCCCACAGCCTGCCGCTAGCAGGCGACAGCTCGAACAGCTCGGCGTACACCCAATCGAACCATGCCCGACTGCCCGCTTCCGGCTTATTGTCATCTTGCCCATGCGGCGCATGGTGAATGTAGGCTCCGCAAAATTGCTGGCAGAAGCTCTCATATTCCCGGGTGAACATCAGCATCTCATGCCACGCTTCATCCACCTTTGTACTGTACATCGGCACGTTCCGCAGCAAAGCGCACATAAGGAAAAAACGTTTCAGCTCGAACCAGGTCCACGCCCATTCGCCGCTCGTCATGCTCGGCTTCGCGGCCTGAACGCGATATTGGACCCGAGCCTCGAAATCGCCGCCCAGTATCGCGTCTAGCCTTTCCGCCGCGCTGCGGGCGGGATGATCTGCAGCAAGTCCAAGCGCGACAGGCGGCTTCTCGGGCGGCCATGCCGCAAGCGGCGACTTCCCGCCGCCCTTCCGGCCCCCGATTGTGCCGAGCGCAATTACAAAAGCAATACATCCAATCAGGACCAGAATCAGCTCCACACTCCGACACCCCTCTAACCAATTCAGGATTCGCGTATGATTATAGCATGGCGGCGCGACGGACTCACTGTCATTTCCGGCATGGAGACGGACGCAACGGCCCTCCCATCAAAAAGACGCCTCTCCCGATGACGGAGAGAGGCGTCTTGTCGTGCTGCAATTACGCTATTAGTACGCCATACCCGGGTACAGCGGATATTGTGCCGTCAAGGCTTGGACTTTCGCGCGCGCTTCCGCAAGAACCGCTTCGTCCTTCGGATTTTTCAGCGTCATGGCGATAACGTCCGCGATCACTTTCATCGCTTCGACGCCCATGCCGCGAGCCGTTGCCGCAGGCGTGCCGATCCGGACGCCGCTCGTTACGAACGGGCTCGTAGGATCGAACGGAATCGCGTTCTTGTTGCACGTAATTTGTACCGAATCGAGAACATGCTCCGCCTCTTTGCCCGTAATGCCCAGGTTGCGAAGGTCAATCAGCATGAGATGGTTGTCCGTACCGCCGGAGACAAGGTTCAGACCGTGGCCGACAAGCGCATCCGCAAGAACGCGAGCGTTGTTGACGACGTTCTGGCCGTACTCTTTGAACGAAGGCTCAAGCGCTTCGCCGAAGGCAACGGCTTTCGCTGCGATGATGTGCATGAGCGGGCCGCCCTGCGAGCCGGGGAATACCGCTTTGTCGATGGCAGCCGCCCAAGGCTTGCGACATAGAATCATGCCGCCGCGAGGTCCGCGCAGCGTTTTGTGCGTCGTCGTCGTGACGAAGTGAGCATGCGGAACCGGGCTCGGATGCAGACCTGCCGCAACCAGACCTGCGATGTGCGCCATATCCACCATGAACAGTGCACCTACGTCTTGCGCGATTTGGCCGAGCTTCTCGAAATCGATGATGCGCGGGTAAGCGCTCGCGCCTGCAACGATCAGGCGGGGACGATGCTTGAACGCCAGCTTGCGCACTTCTTCGTAGTCGATCGTGAACGAATCTTCTTGTACGCCGTAAGGCACGAAGTTGTACAGGAGACCGGAGGCGTTAACCGGGCTGCCGTGCGTCAAGTGGCCGCCGTGGGCCAGGTTCATGCCGAGCACCGTATCGCCTGCATTGAGGCAAGCGAGGTATACAGCCATGTTCGCTTGTGCGCCGGAGTGAGGCTGCACGTTCGCATGCTCTGCGCCGAACAGCTCCTTCGCGCGGTCGCGCGCGATATTTTCGACGATGTCGACATGCTCGCAGCCACCGTAGTAGCGTTTGCCGGGATAGCCTTCCGCATATTTATTCGTCAGCACCGTACCCATTGCTTCGAGCACCGCTTCGCTAACGATGTTCTCCGACGCGATCAGCTCAATGTTGTCGCGTTGACGCTGCAGCTCGAGTCCGAGCGCCTTGACGATTTCCGGATCTTGTTTACGCAAATTTTCCATGAGATATAGTCCTCCTTCGGATAGTTGCATTGCAATGCATATATGCTCAAGCGGTTGCCCGCATGGTCGCTGCCGTAAGGCAATGAGTTCCTTGAAGCTTCGTTCAATCGCTTATTCGCAGTCGCCGCTCTGCTGCTCCGGCTTAAGGACCGGCTCATCCGGCTTGTATACGGCCCGCTCGCCGCCGATCAGCTTAGGCCGCGTGAACGCCATCGTCACGCGAGCCTGGCCGACCTCGCGAATCGACGGACGAACCGGCACCGCTACCGGACGCAGATGCATGCCGATGAACGTGTCGCCGATATCGATGCCCGCATGGGCGCGAACCGATTCGACGAGTACGGCATCGGTCAAGCTGCGGTAAGCGTAAGCGGCCATCGATCCGCCCGCCTTCGGAACCGGAACGGCGGCAACCTCGTCGAGACCGTACTTCTCGGCCGCTTCCCGCTCCAGCACGAGCGCCCGATTCAGATGCTCGCAGCATTGAAACGCCGGGTAGAAGCCGATCTCGCGGCTGACCGCGTCGACGCCCGCATAGATCGCCGCCGCCGCGTCGGTCGTGCCGGACGTACCGATACGCCGGCCAAGCACCTCGCTCGTGCTGACGCCGATGACGAGGAGCTGTCCCCGCTTGAGGCCGCCCGCCGCGACAAGCTCGCCGACGACCGTGCGAACGGCTTGCTCGATAGTCTCCGCCTGCCGCGAATTAAGCCCGGCTGCCGCTTCGTTCGAAACGCCTTGTTCGTTCATCGTTCACGCCTCCTGCCCTTACGGTTAAGGATGCAGCTCGTATTTGGCTTCGATCTGCTTTACCTTATTCAAGCGTCCGACGTGGCGCTCGCCATTGGAGAACGGCGTCTCGATCCAGATGCGCACGATCTCTTGCGCTACGCCCGGACCGATGATGCGCTCACCCATAGCCAGTACGTTCGTATCGTTATGATCGCGCGTCGCCTGAGCCGAGAACATATCGTGAACGAGCGCGCAGCGGATGCCCGGCACTTTGTTCGCGGCGATCGACATGCCGATGCCCGTGCCGCAGATGAGAATGCCGCGGTCCGCCGCGCCGCTTGTGACGGCTTCGCAGACCGGCAGCGCGTAATCCGGATAATCGACGGATTGCTCGCATGTGCAGCCGACGTCCTGCACCTCGTGGCCAAGCGATTCGATGAAAGGAACGATAATTTCTTTCAGGCGGTAGCCGCCGTGGTCGGCCCCAATTGCGATTTTCATGAGGGGAGTCCTCCTTTAGGTTCGTTAAGAATGCAGTTGTCCCGCTTTATTATACCTAATTTGTCCGCAATAAACGACAGCGCGAACAACCCGAAAAAAGCAAAAAGAGCATAACGCGCTTAAATAGCGCGATGCTCTTTGCCCAGGCGACCGGCCGTATATTCCGATGCTCCACCGTGGTATCCCACTTCGTCGCCAGTTACATCGGAAACCGTTGAATTTGATTTCATGATACTCCAATCAAATGCCAAAATCAATCCCAAAAACGCGAAGCGGCGCCGACGCGGACCGTTCCTACAACCGCCGGCCCCGATCGTCCGCCAGTTTGTCCAGCAGCCTGTCCACCGCCCGTTCGATCTCGGCGGCGCAGCTCTCATAGAGGTGCAGCTCGCCGCCGAACGGGTCGGCGATGTCGAAGCTCGGTATTCTTTTCTCCAATTCGATCATCCGCGTCCGGTCGGCCTCCGGCATCTGCTGCCCGAGCGCCTGCTTCATATGCCATTCGGTATAGAGCCGCTCCAGCTCCTTCAAGTCTTCGAGCGCCGACGGGTCCGGCACCGCATATTCCAGAAGCGTATGCGTCTTGTCGATCGCGCCGGGAAACCGTCCGATCAGCCCGCGCTTATGCGCCGAAGTCATCGTCAGAATCAAATCCGCCCAGCCTATCGCCTGCTCGGCGAGCATGCGGCTCGCGCCCCGATGATCGATCTGCATGCGGCGAAGCGCCTCCAGCGCATTGGCGGATATCGGCATGCCGTCGACCGTCGAGACGCCGGCGGACCGCACCTCGATATCGAGCGAGCGGCTCGCCGCGCGATTGCGAAGAATGGCTTCCGCCATCGGCGACCGGCACGTATTGCCCGTGCATACAAACAATATCCGTTTCAAGAGAGGACGATCTCCTTTCCGTATTAGAACACAAATAACAGTCCGAATGTGAGCAAAATAACGCCGCCGCACGCCTCGCCGTAATCGCCGAGACTCTGGCTCGCTCGCCTGCCGAGCATCAGTCCGAGCACGGACATGACGCCGCCGAACAAGCCGAACAGCAGCACCGTTAATACGATATCGACAGCGAACATGCCGAGCGATACGCCGACGGAGAACGAGTCGACGCTTACGCTGAATGCGAACAGCAGCATGCCCCACAACGTCTGATGGTTGATCGATTGCACATTGTCGCCGCGGAATGAGTTATAGATCATATGACCGCCCAGCAGCAGCAGCAGCACGCCTGCCGCACGGGAAGCGACGGCGCCGAGAAGGCCGCTCACGTACTGTCCCGCGTACATGCCGCCAAGCGGCATCAGCACATGGAACAGCGCTATGATGGAGCTGAGCGCCAGAATGCGCTTCAGCCGAATGCCCCGCATGCCGATGCCGACGCCGAGAGAGAAAGCGTCCATTCCGAGTGCGAAGGCCATAATAAGCAGTGTTAACAGTTGCCCGGTTCCCATACCCGATTCCAATAGCATGTTCATTCATCTCTCCCCGCATCGCCGCATTGTTGTACACTTTATGCGGACGAGCGGGGTTTCATGTTCACGTTATACGGACGAGCGGGGCTTCGCGTTCCTGTTATACGGACGAGATGATGCAATTTATGCTTATCGTACGAGCAGGGCCGCGTTTCCGTTGCGAGGACGGACGAGTCGCCGCGTTCTCGCAACAATGCGGATCAAGGCCGTCCGCTGCGTCTCAAGCTGATTTCAGACGGATACCATCCGTCCTCCGGCAGCTTTGGCGAGCCGGTTCATCAGCGCAAGACCGATGCCCTCGCCCGGGCAAGCCTCCGCCCAAATGCGCTGCGCGCCTCTGGTATCGAACTCGCGCAGCGCGGCATACAAGCCTTGCGCCGCCGTCTCAAGCCGGTCGAGGCGGCCGCAGCTTACGACGGCGTCAGCCGCATATTCGCTCCGGCGCTCCTCATAGGTGAGCACCCCCGTCACTTCGCCGCGCGCCGCGGCCGCGGCCGCTTCGCGGCGGATATAATCGGCAACGGCGGACGGCTCTCCGCTCACCAGCACCATTTCCCCTTGCGGGGCATAATGCGCATATTTCATGCCGGGCGATCGCGGCGCAGAAGCGGCCGATCCCGTCTCGCAAGCTTGACCGCGCTGCGAACCGGACGCGGCGCCGGATGCGCCGGGTAAGGACGCTCCGCCGGATTTGAATGCCTCGTCGACGCTGTGTGCGGCCGCATTCGCATTCCCGCTCGCCCCGCCGCGGCCGATCCCGTCGAGCGACTCATCCAGCAGCACCGTCTCCGCCACCTCGCGAAGCATGGCCGGCGTCACGCCGCCGGGCCGAAGAATGCGGACAACGCCCGGCCCCTCCGTCATAACGACGGTCGATTCGAGGCCGACGCCAGTCGGTCCGCCGTCGACCAAGCCGTCGATGCGGCCGTCCAGATCCTCGCGGACGTGCTCCGCCAGTGTCGGACTCGGCCTGCCGGAACGGTTGGCACTCGGCGCAGCCACCGGGCAGCCGGCCTCGGCAATCAGCCGCAACGCCACATCGTGCTGCGGCATTCGAACGGCTACCGTATCGAGTCCTGCCGTTACGCGAGGCGATACCGCGCCCGGCAGCGCCGGCAGCACGATCGTCAGCGGTCCCGGCCAGAAGCGCTCCATCAGCGCCCGCTCCGTCTCTCCGTACGGCCGTACAAGCTCCGCAAGCTGCGATTCGTCGGCGATATGAACGATGAGCGGATTGTCGGACGGACGCCCTTTTGCCGCGAACACCTGTTCAACAGCCTCCGTCCGCCGGGCGTCCGCCCCGAGCCCGTATACCGTCTCCGTGGGAAACGCAACCGTCCCGCCGTCCCGAAGCGTCTGCGCCGCGACGGCAATCGCCGCCTGCGAAGCAGGATCGCTTGCGCCGGGCCGCACCCGCCACAGGGAAGTTATTTTGTTCGTCGTCATAGCAAATCCTCAATCTCGATTATAATCGTTTACTTATAACTGCATTATAACATATGAAAGCCGGGCTGCTCGCGCAGACCGGCCGAATCGTTCGGAGATAGGAATTCTGAGGAGGAATGGATAATTAAGAGAATAAGTTCTTGAAAAACCGGATAATGGCCTCGATCAGTTCCACAATAAAAAACTTCGCTTTCGGCGCTTCGCCGTCCTGTGCCTGCCGATCTTCGCCGCCAGCCTTCGCCAGCTTCGCTTGCCCGCTATCTCCCGCTTTCGATTTCGCCGCGTCCGCCTTGGCAACCGCCGCTTGATCGCCTTGACGCGTTTTCTTGTCCGTTGCCTTGGCTGACGTCTTGGATGCCGGCTTGTCCGCTTGCGGCTCCTTCGCCTCGCCGCCCTCGTTCGCTGCGCTTACCGTTCCGCCTGCCGCCGCAGTCTCCGTCTTCGCCGGCTCCGCCTCGCCCGATGCCGCATCCACGAAGCAAAGCGGCGGGAACAGCACGCACCACCAATTCTGGCCGGCGCCTTTGCCGAGCGTAATTCGCAGCGCTTCGTAATTGCCCGCGGGATAGACGCGGCTGCCGTACATTTTGGTAGGGAATGGAACGACGGCCAGCTCGGCTTGAAAGCCGTATTCGAACCCTCTGGATTGCAGCTCCTGCGCGATGACCGCCTCCAGCTCGCCCATATGAGAACGGATCGTCGCACGCGCATCCTCGATCGTTGCCGGACCGCTTACCCAGCCGTTCATCGCGTTCACGACGGCGTCTCGCACATGGCGTTTGACCGCTTGGTCGACCGGGCTGTCGGAGTTCGCCAGAATGCGCAGCCGGATCGACTGCTCGGGAATCGAGCCCTCGATTGCCGCGGCGTCGGTGCGAAGCTGTTCCCAGCTCATGACGAGCACGAACAAAGCGAGAATCAGATAGCCGTACATCGGACGATATGCGAAGCGGCTGCGCCGCTTATTGGCTTGTTCAACGGAATGAGCGGAATTAACGGAACGGACGGAAGAAGAAGCGGAATCAATGGAATAATAGGAATGACGGCGGATCATATACACAAGCCCCTCTCAGGCGCCCGTCGGCGCTTCAGCTTGCGTTCCGGAACGTATCTATCCGTCATTATGTCCGCGAGAGGAAATCTATAAACCTAGCAAATCGAATAAAATTAGCAGTTCCCTGCGTGCCTGCATTGGGCAACGTCGATGTCTGCATCTGGCAGCGTCGACGTCTCTGCATAGCAGCATCGGCGTCGGCATGGCAGCATCGGCTGGCTACGCGGGGCATCCGAGAGGCATTAAGCGACTCATCAACATTACTTCCTCCATCATTTTGAACGTCCGCCTATCGTCAAGCTCCTCACAAAGACGCTTATGTCACTCGTTAGTTCGGCCCGAATATTGAAGGGAGCCTGCAAGCGTCTTTGGACAACACTTATATACCGATTAGCGGCCGCGACCGGAAAATAAGTGTCTATTAGAGACGCCCCTACAATCCGGTTCGTGTGAAATAGGCAGGCCAACACCCTTGCCTCCGGAAGCTTCGACGTGCAATAGAAATAAAAAATGCGCCGTTCCGGCGCATTCAGATTGCCGAGAACGTCTCGACAGTCTGCAAACGAAACAAGCACCCCTTGGAGCTCCTTAGAGTTCCATAGAGGCGCTTATTTCGTTCGTAACCTCGCACGCAGTCGAATAAGTGCTCCACAAGGTCGTTTAGTCACTCGCTTGGTGCTGAAAAGTAACGTTGGCTTTGGATTAGGCGTCCATGCGAAACGCTTAATCCGGAGTGGAATCGGATATTGTGCAGGCTTCGCAGCCCGCGCTCCGCACCTCGCTATATCGCGTCCGTATTTTCGACGGAAGGATGGATCGCACCGCGAGCGGCCTATAGGCTCTCGCGGCTTCTGACGGCCAGAACATGTCTGTCGATGCCGCCGTAGTCCGTAATAATTCGGATGTCATCCCAATACCCGATGCCCCGCAGCAGCTCGGCTACGGCCTCGGCCTGACCGATACCCAGTTCGAAGCCGACAATGCGCGGCAGTTGCGACAACTGCGGCAACTGCGCGGCCATGCGGCGGTACGGCTCCAGGCCGTCGTCGCCGCCGACGAGCGCGAGCCTCGGCTCGTAGTCGCGCACCTCCGGCTGCAGGCCGGGAATGTCGCCCGCCGGAATATACGGCGGGTTGGATACCAGCACGTCGATCCGCAAGCCTGCGGGATCGGCGGCTCCCGCTTCGCCGCGCCCGGCGGCTCCCGCCGGCGCGGCGATGGCGCTGCGCGCGTCCGTAACCGGCGCGAACGGCGCGAGCAGGTCGCCCCGCACGAACGCGATGCGCCCCGCCGCCCCGTGGCGGGCGGCGTTCGTGCGGGCGACCGCCAGCGCGTCCGGCGACAGGTCGGACGCGTACAGGCGCCAGCCCGGACGCTGCGTTGCAAGCGTCACGGCAATGGCGCCGCTGCCGGTGCCGACGTCGAGCACCGTCGGCGCCCGGCCTTCGGCCGCCTGCGGCCATAGCCGGTCGGCCGCCTCCAGCACCGCTTCGACGAGCAGCTCCGTCTCCGGACGCGGAATAAGGACGGCGGGCTCCACCCGGAACGCCAAGCCGTAAAACCACTGCTCGCCGATAATGTACTGTACCGGCTCGCCGTTCGCTTTGCGCTCGACGGCTTCCCCGAACGCTTCAAGCTTCGGCTGCGGCATCAGCTCATGCCAATCGCGCAGCAGCTCCGCACGGCCGATGTCCAGAATGTGCATCAGCAGCCGCTCCGCATTCGGCCTCGGCTCCCCCACGCCAGCCCCCGTCAAAAACGAAGAAGCCTGCAAGCAGGCTTCTCCGATTGTCCAAGACGGACTTATACTGGCGTCAGACTCGCCGGGAACATGCAGAAATCGATCTCTCATCTCTTCTATCTTCCCTTCGAGCTTGCGCTCTCCATTGCTCGCCTCTCGCTTCAGCTACCGCTGTAGCATTCCGCCGGCGCACAAGCTTTTATGCGTTGTTCTCCTGCTCCAGCAGCTCCGCCTGCTCCGTCAGCGTCAGCGTCTGTACAATCTCTTCGATATCGCCGTTCATGATGGAGTCAAGACGATGAAGCGTCAGACCGATCCGATGATCCGTTACCCGGCTTTGCGGATAATTGTACGTCCGAATCCGCTCGCTGCGGTCGCCCGTGCCGACTTTGCTCTTGCGCTCGCCGGCATATTTCGCTTCCTCCTCCTGACGATGAATCTCATAAATGCGGGAACGAAGCACTTGCAGCGCCTTCGCCTTGTTCTCGTTCTGCGATTTGCCGTCTTGGCAAGTCGCTACGGTGCCGGTCGGAACGTGCGTTACGCGCACGGCGGACTTCGTCGTATTGACGGACTGTCCGCCCGCTCCGCTGGAGCAGAACGTGTCGACGCGAATATCTTTATCGAGAATTTCGATCTCGACCTCTTCAACCTCCGGCATAACGGCAACCGTCGATGTCGACGTATGAATCCGGCCGCCGGATTCCGTCACCGGAATACGCTGCACGCGATGTGCGCCGCTCTCGTACTTCAGCTTGCTGTAAGCGCCCTTGCCGACAATCATGAACACGACTTCCTTGAAGCCGCCGAGATCGCTCTCATTCATGTCCATCACTTCGACCTTCCACCCTTGCGAATCGGCATAGCGCGTATACATCCGATACAAGTCGGATGCGAACAACGCCGCCTCGTCGCCGCCCGCGGCACCGCGAATCTCGACGATAACGTTCTTCTCGTCGTTCGGATCCTTCGGAAGCAGGACGATGCGGATACGCTCGTCGAGCTGCGTCTTGCGCTCGGTCAATTCCTCGATCTCGAGCTTGACCATCTCTTTCATTTCGTCGTCAAGCTTCTCGCCCAGCATCAGCTTCGCTTCGTCCAGTTGCTCGCTGACGCTCTTGTATTCGGTAAACGCTTCGTACGCCTCTTGCAGATTCGACTGCTCCTTGGAGTACTCGCGCAAACGTTTCGGATCTCCTGCCACGTCCGGATCGCACAGCAGTTCACTCAATTTCTCGTAACGGTCAGCTAATACGGATAACCGGTCTAACACCGATAATTCACCCCTATAAGGTTCGGCCAGCAGGCCGCAACCTTGTATTCATCCGATAATTATACCACAAGGATGCTCCGGCATAAACAGTCAGATCGATGGAAAACGTTCGCGGCACACCTATTGGTACGCGCAGCGCTATACTTTGAAGGCCCGGAAAGCCGACGAGAGCTGCTCGGCGCTGTCTTTCACCGATTCCGACACGGTCGTCACCTCGCTCATCAGCGCAAGCTGGCGATCCGCCGCTTCGGCGGCCGAGCCGGCATGGCCTGCCGCTTGTTCGGCGATGCGCTCCAGCTCGTCGAGCGATGCGGCGATCTGCTCGCTTCCCGCGGACATTTGCTCCGCCGACGCCGACACCTCCTGAATCTGTCCGACAAGCGTACGAATGCCCTCTGCGATCGAGCGGAACGCCTCCCCGGCCCGCGCGGCCACTTCCGAACCCGCCTTCGTCTCTTGCAGCGAACGCTCCACCGACTCGGCCGTTGCGTTCGTCCGGTGGACGATGGCCCCGAGCATCTCGCTTACCTGCTGCGAGGATTCGGAGGAACGCTCCGCAAGCTTGCGGATTTCCGTTGCGACGACAGCGAAGCCTTTGCCGTGCTCGCCGGCTCTGGCCGCCTCGATGGAGGCGTTCAAAGCGAGCAGATGCGTTTGCGAAGCAACGTCGCCGATCAGCGCCATCGCTTCCTGAATCCGGCCGCTTTCCTTCTGCAATTCCCGCATCGATTCCGTCGTCCGATTCATATCCTCTTCAATTATTCTCATCTGCTGGACCGTCTCTTTAATAAGCTCGCCGCCGTTACCCGCATGCTCCGACGTCTCGACCGCCACCTCGGACACGTAGGAGGCCGACTCGGCAATACGCTGAATGCCGATCGCCATCTCCGTCATCGCCCGTTGGCTTTCCTGCGAGCTTTGCAACTGCTGCGACGAGCCGGAGGCGACTTCGCGAACGGCTGCCGCAACGGCCTCCGTCTGCGCCAAGGATTCCTCTGCATTCGTATGCACGTGATCGGCATGCTTATTCACATCGATCGACAGCGACTGCGCGTGCTTCGTCAAGCCGTTCAGGCTGAGGATCATGCCGTTGAACGATTCGGCCAGACGGCCGATCTCGCCGCTGGCCTTGACGTTGACGGCTGCGGTCAGATCGCCCTGCGCCGCGCGCTCCGCCAGCTTCGTCAATCGTTTCAGCGGCGCCAGCATCCGAAGCAGGAGCACGATAATGACCGCAATGCCCGCAACCTCGGTTATAATGCCGATTAACAGCTCGTGGTTGCTTGAGCTTTTAAGCTGCTTCTTCAGATCGCTGTTGCGAATGTCCATTCCGAACAGCGCAATTTTGCGCCCGTCTGCGTCCATAATCGGGGCCAGATACGTGACCCAGGTACCCATGTCGTCCGAGTACGCATCGGTCAGCGCTTGTCCCCGGCTCATCGCTTCCTCGTAGCCTTGACGGAAATCCTCCGGCAAGGTGTAGGACTGTCCGGGCTTCAGCCCTTCCTTGTTCTCGTTATCCGAGATAAGGACGGTCAGCGTATTGCCCAGCTCGCCCTCCGTTAGAGTAGGCAGCAGCAAATATGCGTTGCCGATGGACGGGTTTTTCATAATCGCTTCCATCCGTTTCTTCAGCGTCGCAACCGCCGGACTTGCCGCCCATTCCTCGCTTTTATTCAATAGGGAGGTTGCCAGCATAATTTCCGACCGATCCGCCCCAACCTGCTCTTTCAGCATTCCGCCGTTTTGCTTCAGGCTGTCATAATATGCGTCTTTCTGCTGGCTGGTCGAATCGACCATAACGACCGTCACAATCGCAACAATGAGTATCGAGACAATCAATACAAACTTCCATACCAAACTAACTTTATGCCACCTCATCTGATATCCCCCTTCGGCCGACTTCACACCTGTATCGTTTCATCGCTTTGCGGCCCCTTATTACTGATAACGGCCTTGAGGCTGACAACTTTTAGCCTTATGCCGCATTTTTTGAAAAATGGACAAAATAAAACCGCCGAGCAGCATAAGCTGCCCGACGGATTACGCCTCTTGGGCACCGGATTCTTCCTATACGTTGAACCGGAAATGCATAACGTCGCCGTCCTGCACGACATATTCCTTGCCCTCAAGACGGAGTTGCCCTCTCTCCTTCGCCGCGTTCATCGACCCGGCCGCAACCAGATCGTTGTACGAAACGACCTCCGCGCGGATGAAGCCGCGTTCGAAGTCGGTATGGATGACGCCTGCCGCTTGCGGCGCCTTCATCCCTTTGCGAATCGTCCAAGCGCGAACTTCCTGTACGCCCGCCGTAAAATAGGTGTACAAGCCGAGCAGCTTATACGCCGCGTTAATCAGACGGTTCAAGCCCGATTCCTGTAAACCGAGCTCTTCGAGGAACATCGCTTTATCTTCGCCTTCCAGCTCGGCGATTTCCGATTCGACTTTTGCGCTGATCGGGACGACCGCCGCGCCCTCCGCCGACGCGAACTCGCGTACGATTTTAACGTAAGGGTTGTCCTCGGCGTTCGCCACTTCCGATTCGCTGACGTTGGCTGCGTACAAGATCGGCTTGATCGTCAGCAGGTGAAGATCGCGAATAAGCAGCCGCTCTTCATCGGCCAGTTCGACGCTGCGCGCCGGCTGGTCGTTATACAACGCTTCCTTCAGCTTTTCCAGCACTTCGATCTCTTGCGCGTATTTCTTGTCGCCGCCCTTCATGTTCTTGCGGGAACGGTCGATCCGGCGGTCGACGGAATCGATGTCGGCCAGAATAAGCTCCAGATTGATCGTCTGGATGTCGCCCAACGGATCGACTTTGCCGGCAACGTGCGTAATATTCTCGTCGACGAAGCAACGGACGACGTGGACGATCGCATCGACCTCGCGGATATGGGCAAGAAATTTGTTGCCCAGTCCTTCGCCCTTGCTTGCGCCGGCGACAAGACCGGCGATATCGACGAATTCGAATGCCGTCGGAACGGTCCGGTTCGGGACGACCAGCTCCGTCAGCTTAGCGAGACGCTCGTCCGGCACCTCGACGACGCCGACGTTCGGGTCGATCGTACAGAACGGATAGTTGGCCGATTCCGCTCCGGCCTGCGTAATTGCGTTAAACAGCGTCGACTTGCCGACGTTCGGCAGTCCGACTATTCCACATGAAAGCGCCATGACGCACAACAACTCCTAATCTCTATTCAATAATGGACATTATACCCGATGCGAACGCACATGGAAAGCATTCATCCGTCGGGAGGGCGTTGCGCGCCCTTGCCTTTATTGATTCGGCGGCGTTATCGACTCCGCCTTCTTCGCCTCCTCCGGCACTTCGATACCCGGCTTCCCGTTCCATCCGTTATACGCAATATCGAGCGTCTCGTTAAGCGTGGAGCGTTCGTCCGGCGTGAACGCGATGGAGATCGCCATCGTCAGATGGACGCCGGACGGCAGCTTCGTAGCGGAATCGACCGTTAACCGGTAAGCAAACTGCCGCACTTGAATGCTGGCCGCCACCTCCTTCGTCATGGCCCCTCCTCCGAACGTACCGCGCAGCACATCGTCGATGATCGCTCTGGCCCCCTCGTCCTTGCCGTCTCCGTTGTAGACATATTCCTCATAGCCGTCCGTCTTCTGTTCCCGCTTCAGCTTATCCGCCGCCGCGGCCAGTCTGCGGATCGGCTCGGAAGGACGAATCTGATAGTCCGACAGCGTCTCCTTCACCTGCGGCACGATGTCCTCCGCCATTCGCATCCAGTCGCCGGTCGTCAGATCGTGCATATAATAGCCGTCCGGCGTCAAGTACGTCTCCAGCTTGGAATTTTCCGTCTCGAATTTCGTCTGAATCGTCTGCTTCATCCGAAGCGGCTCCCGCTCCACCGGCCCGGTCGTCGTCATGTCCAGCTTCGTCAGCTTCCCGCTTTCTTCCAACTGCTGAGCCAGCTTCATCTCAATGGTCCATGCCGGCGGCTTAGCCGCCGCATCCGCCGACTGCTCCAACTGCCGCCGCATCGTCTCCCCCTCCGATTCGCCTGTCGAGCAGCCTGCGGCCGGGGCAATCAGCAGCATAACGGCCAACCATAAGAGGCACAGCCTCCCGATTCTTAAGAAACGCAAGCGCGAGCCCGGCGCTGCATATCGCTGCCGCATTCGGTCCGCCCGAGCGGTCCTTCGTCCCGTCTGCATCGCTGTCATTGTTCGTTGCACCTCGCCCTGATCGTATTGTCCCTGTCGGCGTCAATGCCGCATGTCGTCTATAGAATGTCCAGCCAGACGAAGGGGATACTACGGGCGAGGAGGTGTTAAGCGCTTATGGAAAACCAATCGCACAAAGGAAACTATAAAGGCACGACGAGCATGAAGGCGAAAAATCAGGACATGGCGTTCGTTAACGATACGATCGAGGATTCGAAATCGGTCACCAATTTCTCCGGCAAGAAGAAAAAGTCCGATTAGCGCCGTCTGGCCGGGCAGGCCGCTCGACGCAAAACCCGGCAAGCAGCCAGAGAGGCCGCTTGCCGGGTTTTGCGCTATATAGCCGTTTTCAATTTTACTTGTCTCGCAGCGGCGCTTCCTTCAAATCGGCCTTCGCTTGCAGGAAACGGAAGAACGCGACGGACGCTTCCGCGCGCGTCACTTGCTTCTCCGGCAAAAACTTGCCGTTCTGCAACGACATAATGCCGAGGCCGAGCGCAATGGCCGCCTGCCCCTTCTGCTTCGTCTTCGCCGCATCCGAGAACTGGACGTTGAACAGATTGTCATGCTCCGCCAGCGCGTTGAAGCCGAGAGCGCGAACGATCAGCTCCGCCATTTCCTCGCGGTCGACCTTGCCGTCGGGATTGAACGTGCCGTCGCCGATATCGATCAGTTGCTGCTGCAGCGCGAGCTCGACATAAGGGAAGTAACCCGAGTCGTTGGCGACGTCAGAGAAGGAAGCCGCTTTCGCTTCGGACGCCATATTCGCCGCGCCATACATCGGATAGTTGCCTTGATTCATCGACAGCACAAGCATCTTGATGATCTCGCCGCGCGTAATCACCGCATTCGGGTTCACCTTGCCATCTTGCAGCTCAAGCGCCTTGTACGCAACCATCAGCTCCAGCTCGCGCTGCGCCCAGTGGCCTTCGATGTCCGTCGGGCGAGGCGTTTCCAGCGAGGCGGGCTTGCCGTCGTTGACATTCACCCATTGTCCGGTCACCGCATCAAGCGACACGGATTGATCCATCACATACCGCGGTATGAGTCGATAGACAAGCTGCGCCTCGCCTTTGACCGCCATCTCGGACGGCTTGGCTTCGCCCGCCGCGAGAAGCACTTTATATTTCTCGATCGGAATCGGCTGGCCGTTCCAGTAGTAGGAATAATCCGTCTGGTACGTCAGCTCGACGCGGTAGAAGCTCATCCACGCCTCAGCCGCTCTGGCATCGCCGATCACGTTCGGAGCCGCTGCCGGAAAATCGAAGCCCGAAATATTGTTCCAATAGTTCTCGACGCCGCCATCGAGCGCATTGATCGACACTTGCGCCGATTCCCCTTCTACCGCCGCGCCGTGCACTTTGCGCGTAGCCGTAAAATAATAGCTGCCGATCTCTTCCGGCTTCTTGCCTTTGTAGCTGTCCTCGCTGCCTTCTTCCAAGTAATACTCGTTCGCGGCCCATGCCAACTGATTGCGCAGCACCTCGATCGCCTTCGCGCGAGCTTCCGCATACGCAATGCCCGTTCCCGTCCTCTGAGAAACGCCGTAAGCGGAGTAGCTCAATATTTGCCCCGTCTCTCCGTCCACTTGCGCCCAGATCGAGGAGCCCCGGGTATTGTCGTCTACGGAGTAAGAATAACTCAGTTGCCAGGAAGAACGCGTCTTGCCCGTCGCGTCGTCTTCATACTCGCTGAATTCCGAGCTCGACAGCTTCGCTCCTTCCGGAAGCTTGAACGCCGCGTCGACCTTCGCCGAAGCCTGCTCCTTCGTTAGCTGCTTCGCGCCGGACGGCTTCGCGCCGATCGGTTTATCGCTCAACTGCGTCTGCTTCTGCGCCTGCGCGGCTCCGCCGATGACTTCACCCGTCACAGCCGAAATCGTCGGCGCATTTACGTTGTACACGAGAATGGGCTTACGCTGCTTCATATCGTACGGAATCGTATAGCTGAGTAGCGGCTTGATCCCCGCTTGCAGCTTCGCCGCCGCCTCTTCCGACGTAAACGCCGCGCTTGCCTTCTCGAACTTGATCTCGCTGTCCCAGTTGCGCTGGTAGCTGAGCACGCGTCCCTCGCCATCGATCCGGAAGTCGATATAGTTCTCGTTGAACGACACGCCGTTCACTATGCGATCGAACCGAAGCTGATGGATGACTTCCCCGGTAAGCGGCGGCTTCGTTCCGACGCCGACATATTCGTCCAGTTGAATCTGATTGGCGTAGGCCGCGGCCACCTTCTTGATGAACGATTCCGCTACCTTTACCGACTGCTCGCGGTTCACTTTCGGCGGATACGCCGGCTTGGCGTTCGGATTGTCGGCGTATGTGTCATAGCTAACCAACTCGCCCGTATTCGCATCGAGCGAGGCGTTGATCGACCCTTTTGTTTTGCCGTCCACTTTGTAGGTGAAGCTTAGCCCCCACACGCTGTACAGAGTGGCATCGACACGGACCCCGGCGGACAAGCTGGCGGATTGCAGCTTATACGTATCCGGAATTGCAAGCAGGCTGCGGGCAATCGCAATGGCCTTGTCCTTCGAGATGGAGGCCTTCATCTCATCCGTCGCGGCGGCTCCATTGGAAGCGGAGCTCGTTACACCTGCCGCTATAGGGACGGCCGCCAACTTGTCGGCGAACGCCGCTGCCGGTATAGACAGCGTAAGCGCTGCCGCCGTCGCTAGCGCAATCGCTTTCTTCGATGCGCTGGAGACGCGCGGCTTGGAACGTTTTATTCTGGTCATTATTGCTCCACCCTCCTGAATTAAGGTTCGAAATGGAATGTTCTTGCTGAATCGTCAGCAATGCTCATCGTTCTGAATATTCAAACGTTCCATCTCAGTAAAATGTTTCTATTGCGCCCTCCTATATTTTCCGCAGCCAAAAAGCTTGCCGCATTCGCCGCAAGGACGAGGAGACAAGCCCCTCGATGGAATGACATTCACACCCGCCTTTCTCCAACACTTATTTATCGCACGCGCCCAACACCTATGCAGCGTTGATAGCAGCCCCCGTATGCAGCAACCAGAAAAACAAAAAACCCGGTCGATATCGACCGGGCCATTTCAATCCAACCTTACAGGTTGTTTTGGATTTTCGTTTTGAGCAAGTCTTTGCTTTGCAGACCGACAAGCTTGTCGACCGGTTGGCCGTCTTTGAAGAGGATCAGCGTAGGGATGCTCATGACGCCGAACTGCGAAGCGAGCTCCGGTTGTTCGTCGACGTTGATTTTGCCGATTACTGCTTGGCCTTCGAGCTCCGTCGACAGCTCCTCAACGATTGGAAGCTGCATTTTGCAAGGACCGCACCAAGGCGCCCAGAAGTCAACGAGCGATACGCCGCTCTCGATGCTTTGCGAGAAGTTTTCTTTCGTCAATGCGATTGCCATCTTGTATCATTCCTCTCCTGCTTCTATTTGTTAAAAATCTTGTATGGAATGGGTGCAACCCTTCATACCAAATCGTCTCAGCAGCCGCATTCGCGAATCTGCCCGAGCACGTCACGGATCGTAATTGCGTTAAAATGCGACTCCAACTGCTTCTCCGCCGTACAAAAAATGTTGAACATGACTTCGTTCATGTTCGACCCGACGACGCAGTCGCTGTCCGGATCGCCCGAGCACCAGCTCGGCATAAGAGATCCTTGCGCCATGACGCGATAAATATCGCCAAGCGTGACCGCCTTCGGCTCGGCCGTCAATCGGTAGCCGCCTCCGGCGCCTTCCCGCGTCGCGACATAGCCCGCCTTGCGCAGGACGCCCATTACCTTGCGGACTCGCGCGGCATGCGTTCCGACGTTGTCGGCAATCGCCTCGCTCGAAGCCATGCCGTCCGGCAGATAGGCCAGATAGACCAAGCTGTGCACGGCGATCGTAAATTCGCTGTTCATTGCCGGTTGCCACCCCGCTTTGTACTGTAATAATATCAGTTACAGTTATGGCTGTCAAGCCAGCAGCAACCTATATGTTGCTGCATTGAAGGCCGGACTATTCGGCTCGCTCGGGCAAGACCGCCCGCTTTTGACTGGAAAACGCCATCGTCGCCGTCAATCCTCGAACAAGCTGATCTGCTCCACCTTCGGTGCCTCCGGCTCCGGGATAAGCGGCACCGGCTGGCCGAGCAGCCGCATAAGCTGACGGGCATTATCCGGCGCATCGCCTCCGGAGTTGTTGTTGAAAATGACGATTACCCGCTCCGACATCCGCTCCAGCCGCAGCAGGCGCTCCGCCCATTCCGCAAGCTCGTCCTCGCTGTAGCGATACAAGTATCGCACCTCTCGCCAATTCGGCTGCCCGCCCGACTGCCAGCCGTCCGCGTTGCGGCCGTGGAACCGGACGAGCGTCAGCCTCCCGTCAGTTGCTTCCTCGACGATCGGAATGCTCCCGGCGCCGACCTGCGGCTCGTCGCAGACGGTATGAATCCAGCCCTCCCCGCGCATGAATGCAAGCGTGCGCTCGCGCATGTCGGGCTCGAACCAGCTCCGATGGCGGAATTCGAGCATGCACGGAATGCCCGCCATCCGGGCCTTCGCTTCGCGCAATATCCGAACGTTCTCGCGGGTGCAATCGAACCACGGCGGATATTGAAACAAAACGGCCGCAAGCTTGTCCGCCTCCGCGACAGGCCGCAGCGATTCGCGAAAGGCGCGGAACATCGCCGCTTCGTCCGGGTAAGGGATGCGCCCGCGAGTGTGGCCGGTCATGCCCTGATACGCTTTGACGACGAACGTAAAATCGCCCGGCGTATCCGCCGCCCATTTGACCATGTTGCGTACGGGCTGGACGGCATAGAAGGAGCTGTCGACCTCCACCGTCTTGAACAGCTCGCCATATGCGGCAAGCTTGTTCCGATTCGCCTCGGCCGTTCGGTACAGCTTCTCCTGATCGCCCCAACCGGCTAGTCCGATCGTAATCATGTCCATTCAACTCCATCGTGCCTGTTCAGGTTTTGTTCCCATTATACAATAAACCGCGAGACGTCAACGTTCGCAGTCCCTTAGGCGGCATTGATTCAATTGCAGCCAACCGATACGCGACGAGTTTGCGCATTCATCCATAATTTTACCATATTATACAACTGTCGTCCTCCCTTTGCTTAATCGTCCGAATCGTAACGGAGATCGGGATAACCGGCGGCCAAAAGATCGCCGCGTGCCGCATTTTCATGTCATGGCCGCGCAAGGGCGGGAATAGAATGTACCAATACGTCTTCCTATTCTCGTCCGAAGGTGGTGCATCCCGCATGGTTTGGCTGTGGAGCGCGCTGACTATCATTATCCTTGCAGCAATTGTCACGCTCATTAATTCAACGCGACCGCAATGGACTCTTATTCAGACCGAAACCGGCATTCGCGTCGACTTGATTGACCGGCTTTACGCTTATTTGAAGGCCGAAGGTATACGAGCGAAGGTGACGGGCGAAGGCGCTCTTCGGCAGTTGCATGTGCACAAGAAGGACGAAGCGCGCGCCCGGCAGCTCGCGCAGGCGTTCAACGCCAGGTCGTAGCGCTGCCGGCCGGACCGCGACATGCTAGCCGACATTGCCGATAACCCGGCATCTGATCCGATAAGCTCCACCCGCCTACTTCGAGCGGTTGCCGCATGCGGCGACCGCTCTTTTTTTCTTCAAAAAACGAATTCGGCACGTCTTCGAACAATCGTATTTGTTGTCCGGCGCTGCGATATGTCATACTGAATATCAAGTGATTCGACAAGGAGAATAACCGACATGCGTATTGAACTGTTCAGCGACTTCGTATGTCCGTGGTGCCGCATCGGACAGCATAACCTGTTCGCCGCGCTTGCGGATTGGTCCGCTGAGAATGGCGGCTGCAAGCCGTCGATTACATACCGCGCTTTTATGCTGAATCCGGACACGCCGGAGGACGGCGTCCCGTTCGAGCTGTGGCTGGACAGCCAGGCAGGGGACGTCGAGCAGGCCAAGCGCGTGACCGGCCATGTGACGGAAGCGGCGGCGGCCGTCGGCTTGACGATGCGGTTTGACCGCGTCAAATCGTATCCCAACACCCGGCTGGCGCATCGTCTGCTCGCCCTTACGCCGAGCGAGCATCAAACCGCGCTGACGGAAGCGCTGTTTCGAGCATACTTTGAGGACGGCGCGGATATCGGACGGCTCGACACGCTCGCATCCATCGCCTCCTCCTTGCCTCTGGACGCGGAGGAGCTGATCGACAGACTCGGCCGCGGCGAAGGCGAGGAGGCCGTCGCCGCGGATCTGCAGCGGGCGCGACGCATCGGCGCAACAGGCGTGCCCTTCGTCATATTCGACGGCAAATTCGCTTTATCCGGCGCCTACCCGAAAGCGGAGTTCGCGGCGCTGCTGAGCCGGCTGAAACCGGGGCAATCGGCCGACAGCTAGCCATTGGGCGAGAGAGGCTCGGCCACTCGCAAGGATGCGAGGTTAGACCCGACCGGCCGGGAATAACAAGGTTGCTCGATGACACGAACAATCTGACGACGATAAAAAGAGACAGTCCAACCGACATAGTTGGACTGTCTCTTTGCCCTTCGTTAAGGTTTCTCGAATTCCGATCCATCCCAGCAAGCGATTAATGACCGACGCCGCCTACGACCCGCAGGCCGACGACGCCCGCGATAATCATGCCGATGAACAGCAGCTTGCGCCAGTCCTTCGATTCGCCGAACAGCAGCATGCCGAGCACGACGCTGCCGGCCGATCCGATGCCGGTCCATATGCCGTACGCCGTGCTGATCGGAATATGCTGCAGCGCCCGGGATAAGCAGTAGAAGCTGACGATACCCGATGCAATGGCGCCAACCGTGCCCTTCCATTTTCGAAAACCGTCGGAAAGCTTCGTGAACGTAACGCCGCTCACTTCGCCAAGTCCGGACAACAACAGAAACAACCAAGCCATTATCGCACCTCCCGTTCCGCCGATTGTCGATGGGCGGATGGCTTCGAGACAGAGAAGCCGTCCGCGGCAGACGCCCCTTCCGATGCTGCTTCCGCATTCATGCGTTCTTTCCCGACTATTTCCCGTTCTTCCGCCGCCTTGTTAACGCCGCCTTGCGCAACCCCGACCTCGGCCCCCTCGCCATCGTCCGTCGCTCCGCCGGCCGCGTTGCCGCCGGAAGGCTGCTGCGCCGGTTTATCCTGCGCGATCATTTTCAGCCCGACAATGCCGCACAGCAGCACCGTCACGAAGAACAGCTTGCCGATTTGAGCCGGCTCGCCCAGCCATATCATGCCGACCAGTACCGTCCCGGCCGTCCCCAATCCCGTAAATACGGCATAAGCGACGCCAATCTCAATCGTCTTCATCGATTTGGCGAACAAGGCGAAGCTGGCCACGAGCGCGACAACCGTCAGAACGCTCGGCACAAGCCTCGTAAAACCATGCGATTCCTGCAAGCCAAATGCCCACGCCACCTCCAGGAAGCCGCCAAATATCAAATACAGCCAAGCCATGCTTATCCTCCTCTCTCGATGCCTTCCCATAGCCACTCCCAAGCCGCCTCGATCCGCTTCCGGTGCGTAGTCTCGTCGTACAATTGAAATTCGACGAGCAGCCCGTCGATCAGCGCATAGAACGCGGCGATCTGCATCTCTTCTCTCTCCGGCGACATAGCCGTTTCCAATTCCTTGGCCGCTTCTTGCAGCAAGCCTCGCAACAATGACGTGACGTTCTCTTCGTAAGCGATAATATCGCTGCGGATTCGTTCCTCCAGCCCCCGTGGCGGCATCAATATCGTTCGTTTCAGAAACGACTGCCCCGCCGACATTCCCTTGAAATCGGTGAAAAAATGAAATATCCCCCGCAGCCGCTCCTCCGCGGACCGATTGCGGACGTTCTCTTCTTCCATTAGCTGCATCCACTTGTGCTGCTCCTCGACGATTACATCTTCGACCAAGCGGACAAAGAGCTGCTCTTTCGACCTATAGTGGGCGTAGATCGAGGGCGTCTTAATGCCGACCGACTTCGCAATATCGGATAACGATGCGCCTTCGAACCCGTATTCCGTGAACAGCCGAAGGGCAGTCTGCTTAATGCGCAGCGCCGTATCGTTCATTTCATCCCTCCTTGCTTTACCTAACGAACGTTAGTTAGTTTTCCGTTCCACCCATTGTAGCCATATCGGAGGCTGAAGTCAATCCGTTAAAGAACGGCAGCCAACAAAAAAAGAAGACAGCTTCAAGAGCTATCTTCCCCCCGCCAATCCCATATTCGATTATCGCAAGCCCGTTCGGCGCGCTATGCCCATCTTCGTTGGCATGGCCAACTACTTGACGATCTTCCGGCATTGTCGGCGCCGCGGGCGGCTTGGCGCTATTTCCTGCCGCGCATTCTCGAAAACATTAAACAGGCGGCCGGCTCTTACCCCGCCTACCTCCTTATAATGGAATTTCACTCCTGCTTCGTACAATTCCGGTCGTCCAAGACAGCTGGAAATGCTTCTGGGTCGGCACGCGCACCGAGCGCAGGGCCGTTGCTTCCACTTAAACAGACGGCAGTGGAGACCTTCGGCAATGATTCAACGTGGGATTTAACCCATCTCGGGGGTTGGATGGACAGCACCGATTTATTCGAGCTAACGAAGAGGCGTGAATACAAAATCGGCAGTGCCGCCCATACCCGCATCGCACCAATAAGCTATTCGCGTACTCTCCTTGCTCCTCTGGAATGCGATTGGCTTGTTCGCCCGATTACACGGGATTGAGCCTATCTAATTGAAGATGCCGACATATCGCCTCGTTGTCTCAACTTCATCATGACAATAGACAGCGACAATAACGAAAGAAGCACGAGTCCGAATCATACAAAACTATGCGCTTGTGCGAATGGCGCGCAACAGATCATGAGCGTGAATCCGGTAGAATAATAGACAGCATATCCACCGTACACAAGGCTCCATACCAAGTAGGTAATCGCCAAGCACTTCGAATACCCGAATTAGCCCGATTCGTGGCTGGGCCACCGTGGCCGATACATGATAAGTCCTTCCACTGCCGGGACGTTAGTAAGTTAGTCTTGCATATGACGCTCTTTATGATACAATATGTATCATAATACACACAAAAAAACGGAGGCTTTCCTGATGACTGCCCCTATTCAGCAAACGATAACGTTATTGTCGCAGGTGCTCCTAACCTCTATGCTGCTGCCGGTCATTGTCTTCCTCATTAGCGCCCCGGTCATTATGACGGGCTCGATCTCCGCGATGTCCATCTCGGTTATCGCCGTATATGCTTCGCTGCTTATTATCTCCCATGCCATCGGCATGCGGAGCATGCTTCGCAGCTCCCGCTCCATCGCCATGCTCATACCGACCGTCTTAGTCGCCGACGGAGCGGCCATACTGGCCGGTATGAACTGGTATGGAACTGCCATAGTCGATATGCTGTTCAAGCTATAGCGGCAGGACGTTGCCCGCCGCAACCACTTCTTCGTTATTTCCCGAGCAAATACTCGACGGATTGCCGCGCCGCTGCGATCTCCGAGTCGAACCGGGTCCGGAACTCGGCAATCATGCTCGTGCCGTAGCCATTGGCGGTCAGCTTCGCTTCCGTCTGCGTCATCAATTGATTGAACTGCGCGGTGATTTGCGCCAAATAGCTTTCGCCCTGCGAATAGATCGACTTCTTCGTCGCTTCGTCCGTCGCGCTGCTATACTGCTGCAAGAGCGACATGAACGTCGATTGCGCGGACGCATACAGCGACTGAAGCTGCTGCTCCGTTTCGGACTTGATCTGCTGCTCGGTCGGCTTGACAGGCGCAACGCCCCCGCCCCCCGGCACCGATCCCCCAGGCGTGCTTCCCGTGCCTGTGCCGGACCCGCCGTTGCCGGTCTGCGAACCATTGCCGCCAATCGGCTGCTGCGAATCGCGATACGCTTGCGACTCGCCGGCAATTCGATGGACTGCAGCGTCCCACTTGATCTCCGTGCCGATGCTCTCGCTCATGAACCGAACCGGAACGTATACGCTATTGTTCAGAATATAAGCCGTCTGTCCGGCAGGCAGCGTGCGAGCCGTGCCGTCGAACAGGAACGAAGTCCCGATCGGCGATGCCGTAAGCGCCACGTCCCCCTTGGAGGACGCTTGTCCTTTCGTACCTGCGGCGTTCATTAAATATTCTTGCAGTACCGTCCGTTCATTCGCCGTCGGCTCCGCTACCGTCACCCGCTTCGTTGCCCCATCCCACTTCACCGACTTCTGCAAAGCGTAGGAGATGAAGCGTACCGGAACATAGGACGTTCCTTTGTATACGAATAAGTATTGCCCGGCCGGAAGCTGGATCGTCTTGCCGTCGAATACCAGCTCAAATGCGACCGATTTGACTTTAATCGCCGACTGAGCGGGTGCCGCTTGCGCCGCGGCAGGCAACAATAGTGCGACTATCATGACTGCAAACCATAGCGCTGTCCATTTCTTTCTCATTCCGTTCCTCCTACTTGTTGTTCAATTTATTCGCAATCGCCGCAATCCCCGCAGCTCGCGCGTCGGATTTGGCCTTGTTATAGTCGGCCTTCCAGTCCGGCATCGCAGACACGGAAATGCCCGCATCGGCATATTCCGTCTGTGATTGAGCAAGTAGCTCGTTAAATTGGCCGTCGCAATTGCTTTCCGCTTCGGCCAGTTGGCCGATAAACTTCGTCTGAAGCTTCGCCAACGAAATGTCCGGGTCCGCAGCGACGTCTTTGAGAATCGATTGCAGGAGTGAGTTGCTCGTCGCCGTACACGTCGTCTTCAAGCCGGCAAGCTGCCTGTCATACTTCGCATCGATCTGCTTTTTCGCCGCTGCTTGCTTGTCCGTTAATGCACCGCCGGATTGGGCGGGCTTGTTGGGCTCGCTCGATTTATCGGTGGTGGTAGCCGCATCCCTCTCTTTGGGTTGCGTAGAGCCCGGTGTAGTACTCTTCCCATCATCCGGTCTCTTCGCCTCTTTAATTTTTTTCCATTCACGTTCATGCTCTTTAATCAACTCAGGGTCGCGTTCCCCGACCCACTCGATCGGATAGTCGGGATTAAGAATAACCAAGTGCTTTCCATATTTACTCGTAATAGAGCGAAGCAGTTCAATTTCCTCGAATGTCAGCTTTCTCAACAACAAATCACGTATATGTTGTTTTTCTTCCGTTGTTAGATCGTATGAAGCGTTGCCTTGCAAATAGCGGATATCCTTCAGGCTAAGGCCGGAGTTAAGCAGAATTGCCGCAACATCAAGCGCATCCTGTCCTTCGATATCTTTTCCAACTAGACTTGCAGCCTTATCCACCGTACCTTCCATAATTGCCGGAATCTTCTTCACAGGCTCAACGATATTTGCCTCTGCTTCGCTCGTCACCCGGTGTCGGCTTTTTATATCATCCAGACTGATTGATTTGATATACCAATAAGTGATCCCAATTAAAGCTACTACGAGCAGAAATAATGCAAGAGTAATAATAATAAGCCATTTCAACCATCGTTTCATAGGTTTACGTTTTTCTTTCCCTATTGCCTGCAATTGCGGTTGTACTTCTTCCCTTGTCATACTTCCTCCAATCACATGCACAATGCAAAATTTGATGAAGATGCCTCATCGGATATTTACAATTAAACCTGCATTGCACCTACCGAATCATTAACACTTGGACGTCCGACGGAATAATACTTCAAAGCGGTTCGAGACACCTTTTCTAAACTAAATACATTTCTCCCATCAATTAAAACGGATCCACGCATCGACGATTCAATGCGAAGAAGATCGGCCTGCGTGAATTCTTCCCATTCCGTTAACAAACATAACGCATCGCAGCCTTGAACCGCTTCCCACATGTTATCACACCAAGTAATGGAGTAAGCCATACTTTCATTGTTGAAGTAGGCGGCACGAAAATTGTTCTGAGCAATAGGGTCGTAAGTCTTCAATACAGCCCCTTCTTCCAATAACTGTTGCATAATGTCAAATGCCGGCGCTTCACGAATGTCATCCGTTCCCGGTTTGAAAGCAAGTCCCCAAATACCGATCGTCTTTCCATGAAGTCTACCAAGTGAAGCCTGCAGTTTCTCCACAACACCGCCTCGCTGTAAACGGTTGACTTCAACGACGGATTTAAGCAGTTTAAAATCATAAGATAAATTCCCTGCAATTTGAATTAACGCTTGCGTATCTTTCGGGAAGCATGATCCCCCATAACCTATACCCGCTCGTAAGAAAGAGGCACCTATCCGCTTATCCATTCCCATACCATGTGCAACCTCTTCAACATTTGCACCAACCTTCTCGCAAATGTTCGCAATCTCGTTAATGAATGAGATTTTAGTTGCCAAGAATGCATTAGATGCGTATTTAATCATTTCAGCGCTTCGTATGTCAGTACGAACGATATGCTCCGTCAAAGACCTGTGTAACTCTTCCAGTTTATCCGCAGCTTTTACACTATCCGTACCGATTACGATTCGATCTGGATTCAGCGTGTCTCGTACCGCTGAACCTTCGCGAAGAAATTCCGGAACAGAAGCAATATCGAACGAATGAACTGTTTGTTCCTGCACCCATGCCCTGACTCGTTCATTTGTCCCAACCGGCACCGTGCTCTTCGTTACGATAATCTTATAACCGTTTAATGCCTGCCCAATTTCGCCCGCGACAGCCCGAATATAAGACAAATCGGCTTCCCCGCTCGGCAGCGGCGGCGTTCCTACCGCCATAATAACAATTTCCGCTTCTTTTACCGCAGTAAATAAGTCCGTAGTAAATCGCAACCGCCCCGTTGCCCTGTTACTCAGCATTAAATCCAGCAAGCCCGGTTCATAGATCGGTGTCTCCCCGTGGTTTAATTTATCAATTTTCTCTGCAAGTTTATCTACACAAACAACTTCATTCCCAAGCTCCGCAAAACAGACCCCCGAAACAAGGCCCACATATCCTGTTCCGATAACAGCCATTTTCATATTCTACACCTCCTTAAGAATTGAGGAAGATTCCACATGCTTGCGTATTATATCGCTCCATTTCATTTCCAATCTGACTACATCCTCTTCGACAAGTTCGTCACCAGTCTGGACCTCAATTATCTCAAGATCGGTTAGTGCCCGTATGCTATGTTTCATATTAGGTTGAATGACAACAACAGTTCCCATCGTAACTGGACTCAGCTTTCCGTCCATTACCATCTCACCGCTGCCGGATATGACCGTCCATACTTCACGACGATGCCTGTGCATCTGATAGCTCAGGCTATTACCTGAGGTAATCATAATTCGCTTCGTCAATACTTGTTGACCGTTCGGGTATGTAATATAATCGAGTACTCTATACCTTCCCCAACGACGCTCTTCGTACATCGGGCGTTGCTCCTGATGCTGCATTAAATCCTTGATTCGAGGGCTTGCCGCTTTATCAGACACCAAAATCCCGTCAGGACTGGCAGCTATTACTGCATTGGATATCCCCAGTACGGTCAGCGGAATATCTAATTCATTAATAACATGCGTATCGTAACTATCATCGGAAACCGTCGCATTGCCAATCAATCGGCTGCCCATCTCTTCAGTTAGTGTGTTCCACGTGCCAAGATCCTTCCAATATCCATCATACGGGAGTACGATGACCTTATTGGCCTTCTCTACAATTTCATAATCGAAGCTAATTTTATTAAGCCTATTGTACTGTTTAAGCAACTCGTCATACTGGACGGGAAGCCTTCTGGCAATCAACTCATTGATGATATACTCCAGTCGGAATGCAAACACACCGCAATTCCAAAGCGCTCCCTGATTGATAAGGAGTCTGGCACGGGCTTCGGTCGGCTTCTCTTCAAAATGGCTTACTTGCCTGTACGGCGTATCCCCGCTCTTCTTGGGCACAATATAACCATATTTCTCAGACGGGTATGTCGGACTTACACCTAAGAGGCCAATATCAGCTTCTGCTGAATTGAGGCCTCTTTCTAATTCCATCACCTTGGTAAAGAAACGGTCTTCTACGTAGGGATCTACCGGGAGAACGGCCACCACTTCATTAAGCGCAACATACTGCTTCGAATACAAATATACTGCAGCCAGTGCTATTGCCGGAAACGTATCACGACGGTTAGGCTCTACTATAATTTGAGTATCGTCTCCTAGTTGGCTTTGAATAACTTCTACCTGCGATCTGCCTGTTGCAATATAAGTACGATGACCAAGCCCAATACGGTTAATCTGTCCCCACACTCGTTGAACCATTGACTCATGTTTATTAGTCTCATCATTGTTCAATAATTTAAGAAATTGTTTCGATCTTGAATCGTTCGATAGAGGCCACAGCCTTTTGCCTGAACCTCCGGATAAAAGCACTAACTGCATTTTCCACCACTCCCTTGGAGCTTCCCTCGTTACTTTATTCTTTTATGTTTTCATCCTATCTCGTTTGATATAATTCACAAGAAATATAACTTCTTTTTTAAAAGCAGGAACAACCATATAATAAGTTATCCATAGGACCGCAGAAATAACTAAGGATAGTATTTGGTGATACGTATGTCCATTATTTTCAATTAAACCAATGAAGGTACCAATAAGAATACACGGGGACATTAATAATAGGTATTTCAATATTAGCCCCATAATATTTAGTTTACACGCAGTAGCTACCATTAACGTTATTCCGTATAACGATGCACCAATTCCGACTGTAAGCGAACCCAGTATTTTATAAAATAAAAGATTAAAAACTACATTAACCAGAATGGAAACTGTAATGGAAAAAAGTACAAATCCATTTTTCAACTGACTGTTCAATACTTTTTGTAATACATAAGCGATAACCTGCGCCCATAGTCCGATTGAAAGTCCCATCAACAAGTATCCTGTCACTTTGGTCGAGTTCTCGTTAAATACTCCTCTACTATACAACAGGTCAATTATTTCATAACTATGTACAACAAGATATGCACTAACCGGCACAGTAATCATTAAAAGCATCGGTATAATCTTTTGAAGGCTTTCTTTTACGTGTTCGCGCGAGGTACCACTTAAACGAGACAAACCAACCAAACCCACAGGGAAAGCTAATAATACAACTCCCGTCTCTGTAATAAATCTTGCATAATCAAGTGAAGGAATAACGTCAGTATCAATTAATGAAGCAATTCTTCTTTCTATAATAATATTACCCTGTAAAACAATCGGCAGAAGGAGTAAAGGCCGAAAGGCTTTCCAAAAGTCCTTACAGATACGTTTTACCTCTGAATAGCTTAATTGAGGATAATAAACAAGCTTTTTTCTAAAAAGATTATACACTCCTTGTAAAAATAAAAAAATATACGCTCCAGTAAAGCCCCATGACAAAAATCCAATATATTTATAATAATAGGCCAATAATGCACCAAGTATTAACCCAATGCTTTGTACAGTTGGTCTAATAGAAGTCATCAAATATTGATTATTGCTTATTTCATAGTATGAAATTACTGAGCAAAGAACATAGAACGGAATTCCTACTGCCATTATTTTTACAAAATAAACAGTCATATCTTTTGCATCACTGCTAAATCCGGGTACCAGCAAAGAAACCCAACTCGAAGCACTTATGTACAAAGCATATGCAATTATGAATGATATCGTTCCGAGCAAAATAAACATTATCCACGAATAATTTATTGCGCTTTGTTTACTATCCTTCTCATACTTTTTATATAATGGAATGAATACTGCATTTAAGCTTTCTGCCGTAAAAAAATTTGTCGGGATAAATGTTGCACTTAACGCCCCCCTATAAGCCGAAGCAATTGTAGATGTGCCATATAAGGCGGCGACAACCATTTCACGTATTAAACCCGTTAGTTTTCCCAGTAGATTGCCGCTTATTAATGAGGCAATAGCTCTAAACATTCAGATCAAATCCTATAATTCAGTTTTTTGTTGTATATTTTGTTTTATTAAACTTAACATATTATCGATCCTTGAATCCCAATTATGTTTTTTTGCTTCGTTCAACCTCCGCTGTATAACCTCATTATAATTTGTAGATTGGCTTTCCAACAGTGCATTTCCAATGGCCTCGGAAAATGAATCCGCATCGTCTGCAACATAACCTAGTTCGTAGTAATCAACTAATGCAGGTAATGATGTCATAACTATTGGTTTGGCTGCGGCTAAATATTCAAAGAACTTCATAGGAAACATATTAATAGTATATTCATTTATCATGTTAGGAAGTAAGCATACATCAAACCCCTTAATGTAAGACGGAAGAGACTTGTAGGGTCTCGGTCCAATTAGATGAAGGTTGCTCACTCCTTCTAGTAAGCTTATATCCGTCCACGGGTCTCCTTCCCCAACCTGTCCAATGAAAATAAATGTGTAGTTTGAATTTTTTAATGCTACATCTCGAAGAAGTTGAAGATTTAACTTATATCCATTAATTGCTCCAATGAAACCGATTATTGGGCCTTCATATATTTTTATATCTTCCGCAATTTCAGTGTCACTTAATAAAGCTGTGGAGAATAATTCATAATCGGCCACATTAGCACTATAATGTGTATTGGAATTTATTAATTTACGAGATTCATACAAATTTAAAGCTGTGGAAAAAATGATATTGACCTGCTTTACAAGCATCACTTCTTCTTCCCTTATTAATTGTTCCGGCATACCAGGCTGAGCGGATATTTCATCGACGCAATGATAGACGGATAGAAGTTCCCCATCATTTAATAGCGGTGCTGACAATGGATTATACGTCCAAGTTACGTACTGAGTGAAGCCTAGTTGACGTCTAAATTTTTTAATAAACTGCTTAACAATAAAAAAGTTTAGTTTCCTTACGAAACTAAACTTGTGATAGGGAATAACAATGGGTGACCACACCCAGAGGTTATCTTGCTTTTGCTGTAGTCCGTTAAAGAACTGTTTTATCCTTCTAGCAATCCGACTCAGATCCTTTGCACTACCAGAAGGTTTCCGTAAACCCAATGAATTGATATACAGTACTTTGCAACCACGGTCCGCAAGCCGCTTGGCAATATGCTGTTTATTGGTCCAGAATGGGTTATCCCAATCTGCGGTAGAAATTATAATCAGCTCTTTAATCAATGTTATCCTTCCTTCTGACATCTACTTGTTGCAGATGTTTTTTATATAGTTCTTCTAATTTTTTAGTTTGTTTCCTAATATCAAAATGCTCTTCAATAAATCCCCTGCCCTTGTAACCCATTTCAATTCTCTCTGCCCGGTTATTTGCTAGACGCTTAAGCCGTTCTGATAATTGTCTAACATCTCGTTCATCAACCAGATAACCACTTTCTCCATCAAATACGGCATCTACTATGCCGCCGCTGCGGGTTGCAATAATGGGTAACCCGGTGGCGGAAGCCTCCAAAATAACCATTCCTAGCCCTTCTTGATCTCCATCCTGGGCTGTAACACTCGGCAACACAAATATATGTGCACTTTGTAGTTTTCCCTGCACTTCATCATGAGACAACTGCCCCTCAAAGACGACATTATTAAAACACTCCAGTTTACGCGCATATTCAATTAACTCATTCTTTAATGGTCCATCACCAATTATAATCAATCTAATATTTCGTTGCTCGCTAAACACCCTATTGAATGCATCTAATAAATATTTCGTTCCCTTTTTTTCAGTAAGTCTTCCTACTGTAACTATATCAATTATTTCGGAATCAGGGTCCTGCCTATAATGAAACTTATCTATGTCAACCCCAATATGATGGACCTGAATTTTGTGTTCCGGAACTCCTTGCGCAATTAACTTCTGTTTAATGTGATTTGATACGGCCAAAAACAGTGTTGCATTTTTTACTAATGTTTTAAACTTGAAATAATAGTGTAACCACGACAGTGGGAATATTTTAAACCTGGGCAATCTCGTAATATCATACCCGTGTACAGTAACCACCAAAGGGATTTTCATACTCCTGCAGGCATCGACGGCATATGTTGCATCAACTCCAAAATGCGCATGTAGAATATGGATGTTTCTTTCCTGTATAATTTTTGATATCTTCTTCTTCGAGGTAAGACCAGTTGTATACAAAAGCCTCTGCCATTTATTCTTTATCTTACTACCGTTTCCAGCAGCCAGCTCGTTTATCGACCAGCTATTAATGAAGTGATCCGAGTTGATTCTCTCCCTCGCTATTATTTCAACTTCAATAGACTGATAATGCCTCAACTGCTCATAAATAAAAGTTTCGGAAGTTGGAAGAAACGTATTCCTAAGTAGTCCTAGAATCAATTAACTCATACTCCGTTCATTTTTAAATGCTGTACATCTGCTATTAATTGCTCGATACATAAGTATCCCAACAAGAAAGTATAGCAATGATGAAATTCTGAAATCATTTAAAAACCAATTATCAAACATTCCTTGTACGGCTACAGTTAATAAAGAGCATATTAATGATAGCTGAAGCACGTCTCCCGAAAAGTAATATTTTAAGGAATTCGAAAAGATATAAATAAACATTAATAAAAACACCAATACACCCAATACACCACACCACGTCCATAAATGAACAAACAAATTATGGGGTGGAAATGTAGCCGCTAGTCCTACAGACAGCGCATAATTAGGATATGTATTTTCCCAACCACCAAACCCCAATCCAAGTATAGGCCGGTCTTTTAACAACTCCCAAATAAATTCCCATATCAATACTCTAGGATCGTCTTCAATTGTGCTTTTCTGAAACCTACCGCTGATATGAGTAAAAAAACCATTGGCAGACAATATAAAGAACAGCCCGGCTATTGGAGTAAAGAACCACATAAATTTTTTCCAGAATGAAAATCGTTTAATGTTAATAGTAATGGTAATCAAAATACAGATCGCCAATGATAGCATACCTGCTCTAGAGTAGGCAGTAAGGATTGCAAGTAAATAGAAAACGCTTATAATTAAATAACTTCTATTACCTTTTTTCAGAAAAAGAGAGAACGACATCCAAAAAAGAATTTGATAGAAAACAGCTGCTTCATTAGTATTAGTAAAGAAAGTTCCCGATTTATAAGGGTCAATTATATTATTACGTCTTATATCATAAACCCCTACAATATCCATTGGTTCAACAAAAACTTGAGCAATCAAAGAATGCAAATACTTCCCTTCAATACTGGGGAATATAAAAAACAATATATTTACAATAGCTATTGGAGTTCCCCATTTTACAATTGACGAAAATATTTTATCAATGGGCACATTACGTTCTCTGCAAAGGAATCCAAAGGATATCGCAAATAAGCCTACTGATTGATAGAATATTACTTGTATCCCCATTGTTTTATCAGGTGAATATGTTAACCCCAAAATTAACGTAAAAAGAAAAAGCAAGTAAAATATAAGGATTTTTTGTGTCTCTAGCCATTTAAACATTTTAAGAGAACAATACATAAACACGAAGTACATACTTAAATAAATATATTCCAATGGAACTGCCGGTAATTCAGTAGTAGGAATATAGATTTGATAAAGGAGTATAAACGGAAACAACCAGATCATAATATCCCCTTTGACCACGCTATTCGCTTAATTTGTTTTATATATCGTTCACCAACTTCGGACCAATCATACTTAGCAGCAGTTTCAAGAGCATTCCTTGAAAATTCCTGATGAATAGAAGGCTGATTCAAAAATATCATTATCTTCTTTGCTATATCTTCATATGACTGATTTATAAAATACCCATTTTCCCCATCTTTTAAATACTCCCTTATTCCTCCGCAAGGAGTCATTAGAACGGGAATGCCACATGCCATCGCCTCTAATCCGACCAATGCGAATGTCTCATAAGAGCTTGGCAGGACAAACACGTCTGACATGTTGTATAGTGCAGCAACATCGTCCCTTGTTCCCAGAAACATCACTCGGTCTCCGACGTTATCATTTTGGGCCATTTCTTTATATTTATTTATATTACTCGCTCTTCCACCAACAACCATAAGTTTCACATTTTCAGGAAGTGAGGAGAGTGATTGCATAACGTGTACGAGACCTTTGTTTTCGAAAACATGGCCTACAAAAACTAAAATAAAATCAGAATCCTGAAAACCATATTTTTCTCTTAATCTCGATTTGCAAGCGCTGCCGAGCGGTCTAAATTCAGATATACTGACTCCATTGTTAATAGAAATCAGTTCTTTTTTCGTTGGGACAATCCCTTTTGCTTCTTCAAGGGTATGCCCGGAAACAGCTATGGTAAGTCTCGTACTTTTTAATCTGACACCGATATATTCTCTCATCAATCTGGTGACAAATATGGGATTAAGCCATTTGTATGCTTTTTTTAATATTGATCGGTCATCTCGCAACCACTCCGCCTGAAATATATTATGCAAGACAACGATATCTCCACCCAATAATTCAATATTATGATTTATTGTTACATATCCTTTTCTATTAAACCAAACTAGACGCAATCGACCAAATACCATAAATACAGCTATTTGAAGAAAGTGTCTGATTAGACGCATTAATTTAGTTTTAGGAGACCAAGCTTTCAATGTCGAACCGAATGGTACCGTTGTTACAGGTATATCAGTATTGCTACCTAGCGGATAGTCCGTCAATATCTCCACTTCAAACCCTTTTTTTCTAAAAACCTCAGAGGTCTCCATAATAACCCTGCCGCCTCCGGTCCCTACTATATCTCTACCAATTTGAAGTATTTTTATAGTATCTTTCATAGTTGGTCCAACACCTATCTTAACAAACTAATTTCCATATTGTCAGGCTGGCTTGCGTCTTTTATTTTTTCCATTGTCTGCTCCACTACATGTCTGAATTCATTTCTAAACCTTTCCTTGGAAAACCCTTCAGCGTTTTTTCGACAATTTTCTGAACTAATAGAATCTTGGTGCACTTCAAACATCTTCACTGCATTAATAATAGAATCGATCGTCTGCTCCTCGTAGAAAATTCCTGTTGGAAATTCGTGATTAAGTCCTCTTACTGTTTCCAAACTTCCACCACGTCCGAATGCAATAACCGGCGTCCCGCACGCCTGTGCCTCAACCGGCGTAATACCGAAATCCTCTTCCGCGGCAAAAACAAATGCTTTCGCTCTTTGCATATGGTCTTTTAACACTTCAAAAGGCTGGTAACCCATAATTAGAACGTTTTGACCGGCCTTGCTTCTTACCTTACCCATTTCCGGTCCATCACCGATAACGATAAGTTTTTTATCCGGCATATGTGAAAAAGCTTCTACGATAAGGTCCATCTTCTTGTAAGGAACCATTCTCGAAGCAGTAAAATAGAAATCTTCTTTATCTACGCGCATTGTAAAGCCTTCAATATCGACAGGTGGATAAATGACCTGTGATTGGCGATGATACACCTTCCATATGCGTTTAGCGATAAATCTAGAGTTCGCTATAAAATAGTCTACCCCATTGGCGGTCCGGAAATCCCACATTCTAAGCCTACCAAGCATCCATTTGGCCAACCAGCCCTTAATGCCTTTATCAAGTCCGGACTCTCGCAAATATTGGTGCTGCATATCCCAAGCGTAGCGGATTGGTGAATGCGTATAAGAAATATGGATTTGATTAGGTCCCGTAATAATCCCCTTAGCAACCGCATGAGAACTAGAAATCACCAAATTATAACTGGAGAAATCGAATTGTTCTATTGCGAGAGGCATTAGCGGCAAGTAACTTCTAAACTTTTTTTTAGCAAGCGGTAACTTTTGAACAAAAGATGTATTCACTTTTTTATTCATAATAAAGTCTCTGTTACTCTGAGGCACAAAATCCACGATTGAGTACAACTCAGCCTTCGGAAACATAAGTACTAATTGCTCCAATACCTTCTCAGATCCAGCGTATGTATCCAGCCAATCATGGACAATAGCCACCTTCATATTGTTCAATTCAATAAGCTCCTTTTTTAGCCAATACACTCCACGCAGTTATAAGTATTATTTTTATATCTAACCATATCGTCATGTTATCTACATAGTATAGCTCCAGATCAACACGCTGTGGATAGCCAACATCACTTCTCCCACTCACTTGCCAATATCCTGTTATACCTGGTTTTACAGACAGAAATTTCCTCTTCAATTCCCCATATTCCCTGAGTTCTTCTGTTACCACTGGTCTTGGGCCAACCAGGCTCATATCGCCTTTTAGAACATTTACAAACTGCGGCAGTTCATCAAGGCTAGTTCTTCTCAAAAAAGCGCCAAACTTCGTAATTCTCGGGTCCTCATTCTGCTCCAGTTTATAATTATTCTCTACATATTTCCTGTATAGTTCAGCATTTTCTTTCAATCGCTCCTCGGCATTCACAAGCATAGAGCGGAACTTGATGATATTGAACACCTTTCCATTCTTTCCTATCCTTTTTTGCTTAAAAAAAACGTGTCCCTGTGGTTCTCTTACCTTTATCATGAAAGAGATGATCAGGAACAGTGGGAGAAAAATAGTAATTCCCGCAAGAGCTCCTATAATATCAATCCCTCGTTTAGCAATATGAAATCCCACTCGTTTTTCCAGCTTGAAAACCATTCTTGATTCCATACCAGCCGATGATGAAGAACGCACATCAAACTCTACGCTCGTTTTATTAATACTCAAATGTGTACACTCCTCTTCCTCTTGTCCTAGTTATTAAGCACTTTTTAAAAACAAGAGCTATACCTTTCTCCTAATAAGTAGAAAAGCATAGCTCACGTTTTTAAGATTACTTACCTCTAACTATTTACTATGTTTTCAATAAATAATTAGGGCATCCACCCCCGCCTCACACCGCGCAATTGACGATTAACATCTAAGGTTGCTGGCAACCCACTACGCAGCCGAGTGCCTACAATGATAGAGGTACAGTAGACATTACCTGTAATTTCACTTCATCCTTTATTCGGAAATAATCTTCACACCGTTCTCCTGAAATCCGAATCACTCTCGATTTGCTGTAATAAACGATGAATAGTCTCCAACGTATGCTCCCGCAAATTGCTGTCCTGCAACGCGAATTCCAACGTTGTATCAATAAATCCCGACAAGTCGCCAACGTCATATCGTTTGCCTTCGTATTCAAAGGCATAGACTTGCTGCATTTCGTTTAGTGCTTGAATGGCATCCGTCAGTTGGATTTCGCCACCGACGCCTCTTTCTTGGCGCCCCAGCAGTTCGAAGATTTCCGGCGTCAATATGTATCTGCCCATGATGGCAAGATTCGATGGGGCTTGTCCAACGGGGGGCTTCTCGACAAGCTGCGACACTTCGTACAAAGGACCGTCCAGACTCGCCGGCTTTACAATGCCGTATCGATCCGTCTCATGGTCTGCGACGCGCTGGACCGCAATAACAGGGCTCTTAACGTGTTCGTAGGTTTGAATCAACTGCTTGATGCAAGGCACTTCCGATTTCACAATATCGTCCCCAAGCAACACGGCAAACGGCTCGTCGTTAAAAAATTTACGGGCTACCCAAATCGCATGGCCAAGGCCGAGCGGCTCTTGCTGACGAATAAAATGAATATCCGCCATTTTGGATGGCCTCTGAACCTTCTCGAGCAGCTTTAATTTGCCCTTTACCCGCAAATTTTCCTCCAGCTCGAAAGCGCTGTCGAAATGATCCTCAATCGCGCGCTTGTTCTTTCCCGTTACGATAATAATATCTTCAATGCCGGCTGCGACAGCTTCTTCTACGATGTATTGGATCGTCGGTTTGCTTAGAATCGGAAGCATTTCCTTAGGCATCGCTTTCGTCGCCGGCAAGAATCGGGTTCCTAATCCTGCCGCAGGAATCAATGCTTTACGAATCGATTGCATGAAACCACCTCTCTTAAGTCGCATTATCTCTAAATAATGCAACAAAACGTTTGGTATCAAAGAACTAGTGCTAGTACCATAATACTACGAATGACGCAGCCAGTCATTGCTTTACAGCCTAAAGATTTGTTTAATTAGAAATAATTAATTGCCGTAATAGTAATAGTACGCTTGATCGGCTTTACTTCGTTTCACGTTATTCATCACAACGCCGAGAATTTTGGCGCCTACGGTGTCCAGATTGGCTTTGGCCTTTAATGCCGCCTCTCTTTTTACCGAGCCGTACTCCATTACAAGAATGACGCCATCGCTTTTGGATGCGACCAATTGAGCATCCGTCACCGCCAGAAGCGGCGGCGTATCGATCAGAACGACATCGAATTGCGATTTGAGCAATTCAAGCAGCTCCGTCATTCGTTTCGAAGACAGCATTTCCGCCGGATTCGGCGGAATCGGTCCCGCTGTAATAATAAAAAGATTCGGAACATCCGTCTCCTGAACGGCCTCCTCAAGCTGGTTCTTTCTGGTCAGCAACGAGGATAAGCCTACACGGTTAGAGGCCCGAAACGTATGATGCATCGTCGGCTTGCGCATGTCGGCATCAATAAGCACGACCCGTCGTTCCGACTGGGCGAAGGTGATCGCCAGATTGGAGATCGTCGTCGATTTCCCTTCGCCGGGACCGGCTGACGTTACGACCAGCACTTGCATGGTTTCGTCGATGGAGGAAAAATCGATATTCGTCCGGAGCGTCCGATACGCTTCGGAAATCGGCGATCGCGGATTGGATAACGTAATCAGATGGCGTCTATTGTCCGACTGTGACATGCTCGAGCTCCCCCGCCTTCTTCGAAGATGTTGGTGCAGCGCTAGACTGGTTGATAGGTTTGGCCGAAACCGTCATCTCTTTCTCTTTGCTTATTTCCTCAACGCCAACCCGATAAATGGTAGCCAAAGTAGGAAGTCCAAGCAAATTTTGCACATCCTCTTCCGTCTTTACCGTATCGTCCAAATATTCGACCAGGAACGCCACCCCAATACCGACAATGAGCGACAGCACGAGTGCCATTATGCAGTTGAGTACGACATTCGGCGATACGGGATCGGGATTTGCTTTATCTTCTTTGGCATAATTTAATATCGAAACGTTCTTGACGCTCATCAAGGCAGGAATTTCATTCTGAAACACCTTAGAGACCGCATTAACGATACGCGCCGCCTTCTCGTACGACTGGTCTCTGACAACGACGGTCATAACCTGCGTATTATTGACGGAGCTTACGCTTACCTTCCCAATGAGCTGTTCCGAAGTTAAGCCGAATTCCGGGTATTGGGAAGCCACTTTGTCCATGACAGCCGGCGTTTTAATAATTTCCTTGTATGTGTCAATCAGCTTAATATTCGTATTGACTGCGTCTGAGTTAAGCTGCTGGATATCGATGTCAGATGTTGGTTTTGTAACGATAATTTTCGTAGAAGCCTCATAGACAGGTTTAATTACATAAACGCTTCCGATGGCTGCCAAGAGTGTAACTACTACGACCAAGGAAACGATCCACCATATACGCTTCTGAATAATTCGGATGTAATCCTTGATTTCCAGTTCCTTCACGTCATTATCCCCCACAATCATGCAAGTTGCACTAACAAGAGAAGCCCCCTCCCTTTTCTTATCGAGAGGGGGCTGATTCAACTGGTCCGACGATTACTTCACTTGCAATGTACGATACAGAATAACGGCTGCTTCCGCACGCGTAGCATTGTTGTTCGGGTTGAATTTGCCGTTGTCGCCAATGATAATGTTCTGGCTTGCCGCCAGCGCAACGCCGTCTTTCAACGATGCGTGAATCGAGCCTGCATCGCTGAACTTGCTCAATGCGGCATTAACATCCTTCACGTCACCGACGGTGGACGTCAAGCGGAGCGCACGAGCAATCATCGTCGCCATCTCGGCGCGCGTAATTGTTGCATTCGGAGCGAATTTATCAGCGGAACGGCCGTTAATAATGCCCTTCTTGGCAGCAGCCGCAACATAAGGCGCGAACCAATCCGTCGATTTCACGTCGCTGAAGTCGGACGTCAGATTGGCGCTCTCAAGGTTCAGCGCACGAATGAGCATTTTCGCGAACTCGGCACGCGTTACGTTCCCTTTCGGATCGAACACCTTGTCCGAACGGCCGGAGATTGCGCCCTTCGCCGCAAGCACTTCAATCTGACGGCCCGCCCACGCTTGGACCGACGCGATGTCAGAGAAGCTTACTTTGTTCTCTACAACAACATAAGACGAGAACGTATCGCGCGGCTCTACGATCGTGTTGCCGTTCAGCACGCCGCCTTGGAATTGCAGTTTGCCGTCAACGATTTTCGCTACGCTGAGCAGTTCTTTATCCACGCCATCGAGGTTGCCGAGCGGGATATGAAGCACGAGCGGATTCGTAAATTCGGTTACCGCCTTGCCGCCCAAGGTCAACTCGAAGCTATACACCGAAGATACCGTGTTGTAGCCTTCGATTGCGGAGTCTTCAATTCCGATCGACAGCTCGAGCGACTTGCCGAATTCCGCGTTGTTAGGAACCTCCAGCGTCAGCCCGTTAACGATAACGTTCAACGAACTGAATGGCGAAGCGTTCAGCTTCTTCATCGCCTCTTCGGACAATTTGAATCCGATCGATTGGCTTTCAACCGTGCCGAGATCCACATTGAATGCTTTTACCGGAATAGACGCATCCGATTTAGCCGCGGTCAAGAAGGATTGCAGCTTAGCTGCGGCAGCGATTACCGCGTCCAGCTTGGCAACAACCGCTTGGCTAGGATCCGCCGTGACCTTACCGTCCACAACTGTCGTTTGAACGCTCAGGCTGTCTGCCCCTTTGATGGCATCGAGGAAGAAATCAACCGCTTGTTCAACAAGCTTGCTCTTCTCTGCATCCGTTGCGTCGGCCAATTGCTTGGTCAAATTATCAAGCTGTTGATCCAGTCCCGACAGCACCGTCCCCGACCCTGGGGAAGTAGTCGATGGCGTGTTGGCATTCAACGTCGCCACGTATGCCAGTGCAATCGCGTTTCTTGCTTTATCGAATTTATTGGCGCCAACTTCAGCTCTCAACGCACTGAGGGCCTGCACCAGATCGCTAGCTTTAATGTCGTATGCGGTCGCAAGATCGCGCAGCTTTTGCGCATTCGTGCCCGCGATTGCGAGCGCGCTGTCCACTGCGTCTGCAAAGAACTCTTTCTGTTTAGCCGTATCCGTTGCGAGAGCAAGCAATTCGCTCAGCGTCTTTACCTCGAGCTGGCTTTTAACCGAAGCTTCGATTGCGACAGCAGTTTCAGCAACGTCTTCAATCTTCAACCCTTGTACATCGACGTTTGCATCTGCGGCAACCGATTTCAGCGTCGCGCGATAGTCCGGATTCGACACGATGTTATTAAACGAATCGACGCTCAGCACCGCCGGAACCGACAGCAGGTCGACGACCAGATTGGCCAGTACCGCTCTGTCCGTATCGGAAACGTTCAACTTGTCCGCAATCGGACCTGCGATCGCGTCGCGTTGGCTGCCGCTAAGATTTTTGATCGCCAGACGCGCCGCTTCAACGTCGGCCTGACCTTGCGTATCAAGCTTTGCATAAACGGCATTATAACGAGCAATAGCGGTCTCGGTTGACGAAACGGCTGCTGCATATGCCGTCTGAGCGGCCAAGTGCTGCGCCAGTCCTTTCTCGCTGAACGGAATGCCAGCAAAACTCGTCGATACGATTGCTGCTGCTAACGAATACTTAACCAATTTGCCCTTAACACTCACTACCATCACCTCGTATGGAATAAATTACTAACTTCTTGCCTGAGTATACAATGTCTAAGAGGTTATATCGGAAGGCAACTAGGAAGTTATTATACACTCACATTTTTTCTGTTTTCCGCAAGGCACGATATGCTGTACGACCTCATAAAATCTTTACGAAAAAATTACAGGCATACGCTAACTAGGATCATTCTACCATCCAAAAAAGTAGCCGGTCAATTGCATTGTTCAAATAGTTACGTTTTGTATCTCAATTTTTGTTATTAATTCGCGGAATTTTAATCTATTTTTTATCTTTTCTTTAGGTTCAATAGATTGTGTATACAAAGTGTATCTAAAAAACTGGAAGCGGTTTTTCACATGTTATCCGTGACATTTCGATATGCATCCATGTCGTTCAGGTTCGTAGCCGCCGCCCCCTCCGCGTCTCCCTCCGGCCGGACGAGAATAACCCGCATCTCTTGCAGAAGACTCATCATACGCAGCTTCCCCTCTTCCAAGTGAGAGGCAAGACGAGAGACGGCCCGAGTATGATATAACGCGTGAAAAGGCTGGTTCGGCATTCCGATCAGGTCCGCTCCGCTTGATATGTGATTCGTCATACGCTGAAAGAGCGAACGGGAGATAAACGGCATGTCGCACGCCACCGCGAAAGCGTAGCCTTCCGGCATTGCTTGCAAGGAGGCGTGCAAGCCCGCCATCGGGCCGCAATCGGGATATTGGTCGGACGCGAATCGAAAGCCTTCCGTTACCCCGCACGCCCGAAGCTGTTCCTCATACCGGCTCGCTCTTTCTTCGCGTCCTGCCGCAATCGTGACTCGCATCCCCCATGCTTGAAGCTTCCGCACCAAATATACAAGAAGCGGCTCTTCTCCCATAGGGAGCAGCGCTTTATCCCGCCCCATCCGGGTGCTGTGTCCGCCGGCCAACACGATCGCTTCGGTTACAAGCCCGTCAGTCCCGTTCCGATAATCTCCGCCAATGCCCATCGTATTCCTCCTTGTTCGCGCCCCTCATTTGTTCATAACCGCAGCGGCATCCGGCATAAACTCTATCGTCTAACGAATCCGGCAACTATTTCGCTTGTTCGCAAAGGAGATGCTTCGCACGTGGATCAAACGCCGCTTTCCAACGCTCGTCTGCTCGCAGCCGTCCATTCGGTTGAAGCGCACAACTACAACCCGCTGCCCATTGTCATCGTCGATGCCTCCGGCGTATGGGTAACGGACGCCGACGGCAACCGGTACATGGACATGCTGAGCGCCTATTCCGCCCTTAATGCCGGACACCGGCACCCTCGTCTCGTTCGCGCGCTGCTGGATCAGGCGATGCGAGTCACGTTGACATCGCGCGCCTTTTATAATGAGCCCTATATCCAATTGTGCGCCGCTCTGGCTTCCTATACGCACAAAGAGGCGATTCTCCCTATGAACAGCGGGGCGGAAGCGGTCGAGACCGCCATTAAGGCCGCCCGCCGATGGGGATATCGGAACAAAGGGATCGCCGAGGACGAAGCGGAGATTATCGTATGCGCGAACAACTTTCACGGGAGAACCATTACCGCCGTTTCATTCTCGTCCGAACCTTCTTACCGCACCGGCTTCGGCCCTTTCACGCCGGGCTTTCGCATCGTTCCATACGGGGACGTTTCGGCGCTTGAACAAGCTTTCACCCCGAACACCGCCGCTTTTCTCGTCGAGCCGATTCAGGGAGAGGCTGGCATTATCGTTCCGCCGGACGGCTATTTGGCCGCAGCGGCCGCGCTATGTCAAGCAAATGGCGCCCTTCTTGTCGCGGATGAAATTCAAACCGGGTTCGGGCGGACCGGCAGACGGTTCGCCTGCGATTACGACAACATCGTCCCCGACATCTACGTGCTAGGCAAAGCGCTGGGCGGCGGCATCGTACCGATCTCCGCCATTGCCGCCGATCGCGCCGTTCTTGATGTGTTCGAGCCCGGCTCGCACGGCTCGACCTTCGGTGGCAACGCGCTCGCCTGCGCCGTCGCCGTCGAAGCTATTGCCGTCGCGGAAGAAGAACGGCATTGGCAGCGCTCGGCAGCGCTCGGAGCCCGCTTGCTGGATGCCATGAAGCGCCTGACCAACCCGGCCATTCGCGAGGTTCGAGGCCGCGGATTGTTCATCGGCATCGAGTTGACCGTTCCGGCGCGGCCGCTATGCGAGCGGCTAATGACGCTCGGACTGCTGTGCAAGGAGACGCATGAGCGTACGATCCGGCTGGCTCCCCCGCTAAACATAACGGACGAGGAACTGGATTGGGCGATCGGAAAGCTAAATACGGCTCTGGCATAATAAAATAGAATCGCCCTTGCCGCATACCGCGGGAAGGGCGATTCCAGACGATTTAAAATTTAAGCCAGCTTCTCCGCCGCCGATGGGTCAGCGCCACTCCGAGCGTCCGCACCTCCAGCAGCGCCAACATCCGCTTGACGCGGAACGCATCGCTCTCGTCTACGACGCCGCTTTGCATGACGAGCAGCGTCCCGTCGCAAGCCGCCACCAGGAGCTGCGCATCCGACGACGACAGCAGCGGCGGGGCGCTCAGCCAGACGATATCGTAATCGCTCCGCCATTGATCGAACATCTGCCGCAGCGAGTAGGACCCGAGCGGATCGCCGGAATACAAGGGGCTTGGACCGGCCGTCATTACGCTAAGATTCGCAATAATATCGCCATGAACCGCTTCGCCCGGCTCGCAGGCGCGCTCCAGAATGGTGCTCAGCCCAAGCTCGTTCGGCAATCCGAACAAAGCGTGCACCGAGGGCTTCGACATATCGCCGTCTACAAGCAATGTCCGCCGTCCGGCCTGCGCGTAAGCGACCGCCAGATTCGCGGCCGTCTCGGCCGTGCCGTTGCCTTCCCTCGGCGCAACCGCCGCAACGATCCGCGGTCCCGCATCCCAGCCTTGTTCCAACTGGGCACGCAAGGAGCGATACTGCTCCGTCACTTCGCGATTTCCGCCGCTCAGCGTCACTAACTTATTTCTCAATCGGGACATTAAAGCTCTCCCCTGCTCTTCCGAGCCTCAGTCTGGTTGCTTCGCGACGGCCGTGCCGGGATCTGCCGTCTTCTTCTATGAACAGAGGCAATTCCATTAACGTATGCAATCCTAGCGTTCGCGCCACGTCCCGCTCCGTCCTGATCTTCTTGTCGAAATAATGGAGCACGGCACTTATTCCAACAGCAATCATAAGGGAACCGGCAAATGCAAGCAGCAGGACCGACTTAAGACCCATATTAACCGGATTGGGCGAGGCCTCCGGCTCAATCTCGGCCTCGTACAACATCTTTAAATCCTGCGAGCGATACAGCAGCACCGTCTCTTCTATAAAAGCCGACGATACCGCGTTGACAAGCCGCGCCGCTCTGCTATAGCTCTCGTCCTGCGCCGTAATCGACAATACCTGAGAAGCTGCGCTCGAGACAACGCGAAGCTTGCCCGCCATCTCCCCCGCCGTCATGCCGAGCTCGGGATGCGCCGCCGCCACTTTCTTCATTATTACAGGCGTCCGTATAATATCTTTATAGGTCTGAAGCATCATGAGGTTCGCTTCGATCGCAGCCGAGTCGATCGGCTTGCCGTTGTCCGCGCCATTCATATTCGTCATAATCAGCTTCGCCGACGCTTGGTACATGGGGGTCTGCACATAGCGCCCGTACCCGTACGCGGCACAGCAGCCTAAGATGACGATGCTAACGATAAGCCACCATCTGCGGCGCAGCATGACCATATAGTCGTGCAGATCAAGCTCCTCGGACAACAGACATTCCTCTCTCCAATTCAAAAATTTAACATAATCGCTTCAAATTGCGCTTTCATAGATTATCAAAAATTTAACGGTAAATTGACTTGCTTCCTTGAATTACATCTATTCTATCACTCATAATTTTACAGCGTCAACGCCACTTATTTGCATTTCCCCGCAATTTCAAAATAATACGGCCGCAGCTCGTCGATAGCATGCAGCCGTTCACCCACCCGCAAATTCAATCGCCTCAACGCCGCAAATAATTCCGCAAAGCCTCGCGCCAGCCGCGCATTGGCGTTAATCCGTTCGCGCGCATGGCGCAGTGGTCCAAGACCGAAAACGCCGGGCGAGGAGCCGGGCGAGGAAATTCGGCCGTCGCGCAAGGCTCCGTCTTCACCTTCATGCCTTGCTCCTCGAATATGGCGACGGCGAATTCATGCCAGGAACATGTCCCGCTATTAGAGGCATGGTAGATGCCATACTCGTCCGTAAGAACTAGTTCCAACAACATAGACGCCAAGTCCCATGTATAGGTTGGCGAGCCGATCTGATCGGCGACAACCTTCACCGCTCCGCGCTCCTCGCCGGCCTTCAGCATCGTCTTCACAAAGTTCGCCCCATACGGCCCGTACACCCACGAGGTTCTCACAATAAAATAACGGTCGTGCAGCGTGCTGACCAAATGCTCCCCGGCCAGCTTCGATTTGCCGTATACGGTACGAGGATTCGGCCTGTCATATTCGTTATACGGAACTTCCGAGGTTCCGTCGAATACATAATCCGTGCTGATATACGCAAGTTTTGCTCCTGCCTCGCGCGCGGCCAACGCAATATTCCGGGTCCCGGCCGCATTCACGCGGAAGGCGCCGTCGACATCGGATTCCGCCTGATCGACCGCCGTATAGGCGGCGCAATGAATAACGGCATGCGGCTGGAACGACTGCATAACCGATCGGCACTGCGCTATATCCGTAATGTCGAGCTCCTCGCGCCCGACGCCGCGAATTTCGACCGTCTCCGCCTTCGGTCCATTCCATAGCGCCAATTCGCGCCCCAATTGCCCGTTGGCGCCCGTAACGAGAATACGTTGCCGATCCGTCTGGCGCTTCGTCATATTCGGCCTCCTCCCGGACGGCCGCCATACTGCTTCGCATAGTAGTCGCGATAATCCCCGCTCATGACGCTGTTCATCCAGGCTTGATGCTTCAAATACCAGCGAATCGTCTCCCGTATGCCGCTCTCGTAATCGTGCTTGGGCGTCCAGCCGAGCTCGTTCCGGATTTTGTCCGCGTCGATTGCGTACCTTCGATCATGCCCGAGCCGATCCTCTATGTACGTAATAAGCGACTCCGGCTTGCCAAGCTCGGCAAGAATGGTGCTGACCACCTGAACGTTCGTCCTTTCGTTGCGTCCGCCTACATTATATATCTCGCCGTCTCGTCCGCCGCGAATGACCAGATCGATCGCACTGCAATGATCTTCCACGTACAACCAGTCTCGAACGTTCAAGCCGTCTCCGTATACAGGCAAAGGCTTATCGTTCAATGCATGGTGAAGCATAAGCGGTATCAGCTTCTCCGGAAATTGATAAGGCCCGTAATTGTTCGAACAGCGCGTAATGTTGACCGGCAGCCCGAACGTCTCATGGTATGCGCGCACGAGCAGATCGGCGCCCGCTTTGCTGGCCGAATAAGGACTGTTCGGCGCTAACGGGGTATGCTCGGTGAACAAGCCCGCAGCGCCAAGCGTGCCGTACACCTCATCCGTCGACACCTGCAAGAACTTGCCGACGCTATACTGCTTTGCGAGGTCAAGCAGCGTCTGTGTCCCCAGAATGTTCGTCCTCACGAAAAGATCCGGCTGCAGAATGCTTCGATCCACATGCGATTCCGCCGCAAAATTCGCCACGACGTCTACTCCCTCCGCGAACAAAGGCTCCATCGCCGTACGGTCGGCAATGTTCGCTTTCACGAACCGGTAGTTGGCGTTCCTCTCTACCGAGATCAAATTTTCAAGATTGCCGGCATACGTAAGGGCGTCGACATTAATAATGAAAATATCCGGATATTTATTTAACATATAAATGATGAAATTGCTTCCGATAAAGCCGGCGCCGCCGGTTACTAACAGCTTCATTCCATTCATCCTTTGTACTCGAAATTAATGTCGGCATCCGCCAATACCGGGTGCTTGCCATCCTTATCCGATAGAACCGGCGAATGCGTCGGCCAGTCGATTCCGAGCGCCGGGTCGTTCCAGGCAATGCCGCGATCATGCTCCGGCGAGTAATATTCGTCTACTTTATATTGTACTTCGCAATTCGGCACAAGGGTGCAAAAGCCATGCGCGAACCCCTGCGGAACGAGCACCTGCCGCTTGTTGTCCGCCGTCAGAAGAAACCCCTGCCACTGGCCAAAAGTAGGCGAGCCCCGCCGAATATCGACCACGACATCGTAGACCGCGCCGACCGTCACTCTCACCAGCTTCGTCTGCGCCCTCGGGTTCAATTGATAATGCAGTCCGCGCAGCACGCCTGCCTCCGCCGACATCGAGTGATTATCTTGTACAAAATGCGGCGTCATGCCATGCTCCGCGAACCGCCGCTCGTTGTAGCTCTCTATGAAAAACCCCCGCCGATCGCCGAACACGGCCGGTTCGATCAGTCTGACGCCGGGAAGCTTTGCTTCTATTATTTTCACGCGTATCCGCCACCTCTATCTTGCATCTCGGACGAACAGATAGCTGCTTGCCGGATTCCCGCGCAGCATATTCCTTTGAACGCTTCCGTCCACCAATTTATCATATGTCGGTTCATCCGAAGAGATATAGGCATTATGGACGACGCATGCGCCAATTCTCTCTTTCCGGCGGGCATAAGCATACGAAAGCGAACAAATATGCGGATGTCGGGGCGCGGCTCGCGCACCGCGGCGCGGGACAATGCTCTGTTAGACCGCTCTCGCTCGCATAATTGCTTCCCCAGAAATAAAAAAAGACCGGCAGGCTCTCGCCCGTCGGTCGCGTTTCCCTTATTTATTTCCCCGGATCGAACGAGCTTTTCAGCGAGACGATGCGGTTGAACACCAGCTTGTCCTCCGTGGACAGCTTCGGATCGACATTGTAATAGCCGTGGCGGAAAAATTGGAATTTGTCCCCGCCTGCCGAACCGGCCATTCCCTGCTCGACGAACCCTTGCAGCGACTCGAGCGAGCTTGGATTGATCCGCTCCAGGAACGGCTTGTCCGCATTCGCCTCGTCATCGACAAGCAGCGGCTCGAAATGACGGAACTCCGCCGCCTTCGCTTGGGACGCTTCCACCCAGTGGATCGTGCCCTTCACCTTGCGTCCGGTAAAGCCCGACCCGCTCTTCGTCTCCGGATCGTACGTACAGCGCAGCTCGATCACTTCGCCGGCCTCGTTCTTAATCACTTCTTCGCACTTAATGAAGTACGCATGCTTCAGACGCACTTCATTGCCCGGGAACAACCGATGATACTTCGGCGGAGGCACCTCCATAAAGTCGTCCTGCTCGATATAGATTTCGCGGGAGAACGGAATCATCCGCGTACCCATCTCTTCGTTCTCCGAGTTGTTCTCGGCTTCGAGCATTTCCACTTGACCTTCCGGATAGTTCGTAATAACGACCTTCAGCGGCCGAACGACCGCCATCGAGCGCAGCGTCTTCAGCTTCAGATCCTCCCGGATAAAATGCTCCAGCATCCGCTCGTCGACCACGCTGTTCGCCCGAGCCACGCCGATCTCCCGGCAGAAGGCGCGCAGCGCTTCCGGCGTAAAGCCGCGGCGGCGCAGGCCGCTGATCGTCGGCATGCGCGGATCGTCCCAACCGTCGACGACGCCTTCGTCGACAAGCGATTTCAAATACCGTTTGCTCATGATCGTATTCGTAATGTTCAAGCGCGCGAACTCATACTGGCGCGGGGACGATTCCATCTCGCATTCCGCGATCGCCCAATCGTAGAGCGGACGATGATCCTCGAACTCCAGCGTGCAGATGGAGTGCGTCACTCCTTCGATCGCGTCGCTGATCGGATGCGCGTAATCGTACATCGGGTAGATGCACCAAGCGTCGCCCGTCCGGTGATGATGCGTGTGAGCGATCCGGTACAGCACCGGGTCGCGCAGCGTAATGTTCGGGGAAGCCATATCGATCTTCGCCCGCAGCACCCGCTCGCCGTCCTTGAACTCGCCCGCGCGCATGCGCGCGAACAGATCGAGATTCTCCTCGACGCTGCGGCTGCGATAAGGACTCTCTTGACCCGGCTCCGTCAGCGTTCCGCGCATCTCGCGCATTTGCTCGGCGGACAAATCGCATACGTACGCTTTGCCTTTCTTAATGAGAAGGACGGCGCGCTCGTACAACTCTTCGAAATAATCGGAAGCGAACCGAAGCTCGTCCCATGCGAAGCCGAGCCACTGCACGTCGCGCTTGATCGATTCGACGTATTCCGTATCTTCCTTCAGCGGATTCGTATCGTCGAACCGTAGATTTGTCCGTCCCTTGAATTCGTCCGCCAGTTCGAAATTAAGGCAGATCGATTTCGCGTGGCCGATATGAAGATATCCGTTCGGCTCCGGCGGAAACCGGGTAACGATCTCGCGGACCGTGCCTTTGTTCAAATCTTCGACGACAATGTTGCGGATAAAGTTCGAGGATGCAGATTTATTTTCCATAACGACCAACCTTTCCTGCGGCAAATTCCTATCCTCTTATAATACACAAATCGATAGCCTTTTATAAATAGGAAACAATGAAATAATACAAACGAAGCGCATTGACGCCAACGTAATGAAATGCATATAATTAGCTTAGCTAAGTAAAATAAAACATAAGACTAAAAAAGAAAGGGGGATGTTCGATTGGAGGAGCTTCAGCAACTCTCCGACGATCTGATCCGCTCGCTGCGTCAGATGAAGCAATTGAACTGGACGGGGCTAAGCGCGAGAGACGGCTATACGAAAAGCGAAATGATTTTGCTGTTCCATACGCGCCACTGTACCAAGACGGAGCCCGAAGGCCCGAAGGCGTCCGATCTGGCTCGCTCGCTCGGCGTTAAGATGCCGACCGTCACCCAGATGGTCACCGTGCTCGAAGCGCGCGGACTGCTCGAACGCCATCGCGATCCGAGCGACCGTCGCGCCGTGCGCATCCGGTTGACGCCGGAGGGCGAGCAGACGACGTTCCGCGCCCAGTCTGTCATGCTGAATACGGTCGCGAAGCTGGCCTCCCATCTCGGAATCGATCGGAGCCGCCAGCTCGTCTCTCTGCTTGAAGAAGTGTTCCGATTCTATGAACACAACGCCGCTTGCACCGCCAATGCCGCCCGGAAGATCGACGAATCGAAACCGTCGGACGGCGCCCCACTATCGGAATGAGGTGAATCCATACGTATGATTAAGCTTCTCCGCTATTTGAAACCGTACCGCATGCTCGTGCTGTTCGTCATCGTATTCGTGTTCCTCCAGTCGCTGTCCGATCTGTACCTGCCAACCTTGCTCGCCGACATTGTCGACAAGGGCGTCGTGACCGGCGACACGTCTTACATTTGGCGCATCGGCGGCTTCATGCTGCTCGTCGCCCTCGGAGGCGCGGCCTGCTCGGTCGGCGCCAGCTACTTGTCGGCGAAAGCGGCGGGCGGCTTCGGCCGCGATCTGCGCAGCCGGCTGTTCGCTCACGTCGAGAAGTTCTCCCTGCACGAATTCGACCGCATCGGCACGGCTTCGCTTATTACGCGGACGACGAACGACATTACGCAGGTGCAGCAGGTGCTGACGATGATGATGCGCGTCATGGTCATGGCGCCGCTCATGTGCTTCGGCGGCATCATTATGGCTCTCTCTCGCGACGTAAAGCTGTCGACGATTATTATTGCCATCGTGCCGGTCGTCGCCTTGATTATTCTGATTATTTCCAGCCGGACGATGCCGCTGTTCAAATTGCTGCAAAAGCGGCTCGATCATTTGAACCTCGTGCTGCGCGAGCATCTGACCGGCATTCGGGTCATTCGCGCCTTCAACCGGACCGGCCACGAGCAGCGGCGATTCACGGAAGCGAACCGCTCCCTCACCGATACGGCCGTTAAAGTAAACCGGATGATGGCGGCCATGATGCCGCTCATGTTCCTGATCGTCAACTTTGCCAGCATCGCGATTCTCTGGTTCGGCGGCATGCGAATCGATAGCGACGCGATGGAGGTCGGCTCTCTGATGGCCTTCATTCAATACGCTTGGCAAATTTTATTTGCGCTTATGTTCGCCTCCATGATGTTCGTCATGGTGCCGCGCGCTTCCGCATCCGCCGTGCGCATTCAGGAAGTGTTCAACATGACGCCCGATATTGCCGATCCGGCCAAAGCCGCGCAGATCGGGACCGATAAGCACGAGAACGTGCGCGGCACCGTCGAATTCCGCAACGTATCGTTCCGTTATCCCGGCGCCGAGATGCTCGCGCTCGAGAACATCAGCTTCAAGGCTTCCCCCGGCGAGGTGACGGCGATAATCGGCGGCACCGGCTCCGGCAAGTCCACCATGATTAATCTGATTCCGCGCTTCTACGACGTCAGCGAAGGCGAAGTTCTGATCGATGGCGTCGACGTCCGCCATATGACGCAGCGGCAGCTCCGCTCCTCTATCGGACTTGTACCGCAGAAGGCGATGCTGTTCACCGGTACGATCGCGGACAATATCCGCTTCGGATACGAGGAAGCAACCGACGAGCAAATTCGTCACGCGGCGGAAGTCGCGCAGGCCGCCGATTTCATCGGGCGAATGACGGAAGGCTATGAATCGACCATTTCGCAGGGCGGCTCCAACGTGTCCGGCGGCCAGAAGCAGCGGCTGTCTATCGCACGCGCGCTCGTCCGCAAGCCGGCTATTTGTTTGTTCGACGACAGCTTCTCGGCGCTCGACTTCAAGACCGACGCCAAGCTGCGCGCCGCGCTTCGTCCGGAGACGACAGACGCTACCGTTATTATCATCGCCCAGCGCGTGAGCACCGTTATGGACGCCGACCGCATCATCGTGCTGGACGAAGGCCGGATTTCCGGCATCGGCACGCACCGCGAGCTGCTGGACAACAATCCGGTCTATCGCGAGATCGTCACGTCGCAGTTGTCAGAGGAGGAAATCGCATGAGCATGATTCCATCGATGCGTCATACGAGGCTTGAGCCCCGTCAAGCGGCAGACCGCGGCGGTCCGGGCGGCCAAGGCGGTCCGGGACAGCGCCCGCAGCAGGGCGGCAACCCGATGGGCTTCGGCGGCCCGCGCGGCGGCCCCGGCGGCATGATGATGCCCGGCCAGAAGGCGAAAAACTTCAAAGTGACGTTCCGCCGCCTGCTTGGCTATTTGCGTCCGCACCGCTTCGCGCTGTCCATCGTCTTCCTGACTGCCGTGCTCAGCACCGTTTTCTCCATCCTCGGTCCGAAGATTATGGGCGAAGCGACGACGAAGCTGTACGACGGGCTTATGGCCAAAATGAAAGGCACGCCCGGCGCAACCATCGATTTCGACGCCATCGGCCGCATTCTGCTGACGCTTGGCGCGCTGTATATTATTAGTACGATGTTCAGCTTCATTCAGCAGTACGTCATGGCAGGCGTTGCCCAGAGAACCGTATACGGCATTCGCGAGGACGTTAACGCCAAGCTCGCCAAGCTGCCGCTCAAGTTTTTCGACGGCCGCACGCACGGCGAAGTGCTCAGCCGCGCCGTCAACGACGTCGACAATATTAGCGGCACGCTCCAGCAGAGCTTGACGCAGTTCATTACGTCGATCGTCACGCTCGTCGGCATCATCGTCATGATGCTCACGATCAGTCCGCTGCTGACGCTTATTACTATCGTGACGCTGCCGCTCAGCTTTATCGTCATCAAGATGGTCGCAGGCAAATCGCAGCGGCATTTCGTCGGCCAACAGAAATCGCTCGGCGAATTGAACGGCCATGTCGAAGAAATGTTCACGGGCCATCCGATCGTCAAAGCGTTCGGACGCGAGGACACGGCTGCCGCCAAGTTCGACGAGGTGAACGAGCGCCTGTACCAATCGGGCTGGCGCGCTCAGTTTATTTCCGGCGTCATCATGCCGCTCATGGGCTTCATCAGCAACATCGGCTACGTGCTCGTCAGCGTGGTCGGCGGCATTCTCGTGCTGCACAAAACGATTACGATCGGCGACGTTCAGGCGTTCATCTCCTACTCTCGCCAGTTCTCCATGCCGATTACGCAGACGGCCCAGATCGCCAACATCATCCAGTCGACCATCGCTTCCGCGGAGCGCGTATTCGAGCTGCTGGACGAGGAAGAGGAAGTGCCGGAAGCATCGGGCTCGTCCGCTTCGCTTGTGAAAGCTTCCGAAGGCGAAGTCCGCTTCGAGCATGTCCGGTTCGGATACAAGGAAGATGCGCCGTTAATGACCGATCTGAGCATCGACGTCAAGCCGGGGCAGACGATTGCGGTCGTCGGTCCGACCGGCGCGGGCAAGACGACGCTCATCAACCTGCTTATGCGGTTCTATGAGCTGAACGGCGGCCGCATTACGGTCGACGGCACGGATATTACCGCCATGTCGCGCGGCGAACTGCGCGGCAAGTTCGGCATGGTGCTGCAGGATACGTGGCTGTTCAACGGAACGATTCGCGACAATATCGCCTACGGACGCAAGGACGCATCCGAGACCGACGTTATCCGGGCGGCCAAGGCGGCCTATGCCGACCACTTCATCCGTACGCTGCCTGACGGCTACGATACGGTGCTGAACGAGGAAGCGTCGAACATCTCGCAAGGTCAGAAGCAGTTGCTTACGATTGCGCGCGCCATTCTGGCCGATCCGCAAATTCTGATTCTCGACGAAGCGACAAGCAGCGTCGATACGCGGACCGAGGTGCACATCCAGCAGGCGATGAACGCGCTGATGGAAGGCCGCACAAGCTTCGTCATCGCCCACCGGCTGTCGACCATCCGCGATGCCGACCGGATTCTCGTCATGAATCAGGGCGCGGTCATCGAGCAAGGCACGCACGAGGATCTGCTCGCTCAGCGCGGCTTCTACGCCGACCTGTACGAAAGCCAATTCACCGGCCGCAAGAAGCAGCCGGAAGCGATCTAGCCTCGCGGATCCGTATCGGGGCAAGACAACAAACACACAGAGGGCATGCCGCCGTCATCGCAGGATGACGGCGGCATGCCCTTTGTGTTGCCCGGCAGCCTTAGAATTGCACAATGCCGGCCGAGTGCAGGAATACGAGCACGATCAGAATCGGCGCCACATAGCGGAGAATAAACAGCCATACGACGAACCAGCCGGCCGTTAGCCCGGCTTCCTTCCCCGCGTCCCGCCATACGTATCCGACGAAGACGGTGACGATCAGTCCGCCAAGCGGAAGAAGCATGTTGGAGGCAATGAAATCGGTCCAGTCAAAAAACGAGCGCGACCCCCAATGCAGGCCGCCGACCGCCCCGCCTACGGAAATCGCCGACGGGATGCCGACGAGGAAGCATAGCGTCGACGTCGCGACGGTCGCTTTCAAACGCCCCCAATTCCAGCGTTCCATCGAATAAGCAACCGGCACCTCCAGCAGCGATACGCAGGAGGTCAGCGCGGCGATGGCGAGCAGGACGAAAAACAGGCCGCCGAACAGCCATCCGGCCGGCATCGCGGAGAATGCGGCGGGAAGCGCAATGAACGCCAGTCCCGGTCCTTGCCCCGGCTCGATGCCGAACGCGAACGTCGTCGGGAAGATGATGAAACCCGCCAGAAGCGCGTACAGCAAATCTCCGCCGCCGACCGCCAGCGATGCCGCTCCCAGCGACTGCCGCCGGTCCACGTAGGCGCCGTACGTCAGCATCGTCCCCATCCCGAGCGAGAGAGAGAAGAATGCATGTCCGAGCGCGACAAGCACCGACTCGTTCGTCAGCTTGCCGAAATCCGGCTTCAGGAAAAACTCGACGCCCGCTCCCGCCCCGTCCAGCATAAGTACGCGCACCATTAGAAAGAGCAAAATGACGACCATCGCGGGAATTAATATTTTGTTGAACTTCTCGATGCCCGAGGCCCCTCGAATGACGATCCAGCCCGCAATGAACATGACGACAAGCTGCCACAGCACCGGCAAGAAGCCGCCGATGAAGTCGAAGAACGTCCCGGCGAAATCGGTCTCTTCGCCGAATGTCTTGCCGAACGAGAGCACGGCATAGTGAAGCGTCCATCCCGCGACGACGGCATAGAACGACATAATAAAGAACGCGCCGATAATGGACAGCAGCCCGAAGCCTCCCCACGCCTTGCGGCCGCTCAGCCGAACAAGGGCAACGGCCGGACTGCCTCGCCCGCCTCGCCCGATGGTCATTTCCGCCATCAATACCGGAATTCCGATGATAAGCAGACAGACGGTAAATAGGAGAAAGAAAGCCGCTCCTCCATACATGCCGGTTATGTAGGGAAATTTCCACATGTTCCCTAGTCCGACCGAGCTGCCGATTGCCGCCAAAATAAACCCCGATCGCGAAAAACGCTCCGTCTTGCCTCGGGTATCGTCGGAATTGGAACCCGCCGTCGGCTTCTTATCGTTCATCCACTCCACCCCATCGCAGTTAGCTAACCTTTTGTATTATGGTAGTTTCCCCCTCATTAAGACAATTGATTCCAATAAAGAATGACGCCGGCACCTTCTCCGTCATTCGCCCATACAATGCCAATGAAGCTATATTCGCAGGCCGTTCCTACGTTCCGTTGCGGGAATACGGCCTTAGCCGCAGGAACAATCCTGCCCGGAATTGGAGGCGCACCCTTTGAAGACGACTCTCGCACAACGGAACCGGCCCTCGGTCATCGTATTTCCCGACGGGGCTTGGAACCGCTCGCCATTCGCCGCCTTGCTGCAATCGATTGCGGCCAAGCATACGACCGGCTGGGTAACGAACCGGCCGGACCGGACGCTGGAGGGAGCCCCTGCCGGCGTTCAGGCGCTCTCCCCGGCCGACTGCGATCAGGTGGATTGGAGCCGGACGACCGCCGTAGCGCTGCATCCGTACTGGACCCCGTTTCTTCTGCCCCGACGCCCGCGGCTGCTCGGCTTCTGTGCGTCCGGCTCGGGCCAGACGGCAGGGAGCGACGAGCACTTGAACAAATGGCGCGACCGGCTAGGCGGCGAAGCCTCTTTCGTACTGACGCCGTCAGAGTCTTACTATCTGGACCTGTCGTTCCGGCGCGACGGCGTATTCGTCGTGGACGGAGCGGATGAGACGTCCGATTGGTTCGCGCTGCAAGCGCTCATGTGGGCGGCCGACGGAACCGATCCGCTGCCGCTTGCCCGATTGCAGCAGCAGCGCCGGGAAGCCGCTTACCGGGAACGCATGGCTTCCTCCGGCGGAAGTGCCGCTTTATCCTTCTATCGGTCCGTCTACCTGTACCTGCTCGGCGATGCGGCGCAGGCGCAGAAGGAGCTGCTGAACGCCTTCGAGCTGTCGGTGCTCGGCGGCGATGAGCAGGCGCTGGCGCGGGTTTACCGGTTCCGTTCGGCCATCCAGACGGCGCTCGGCCTGACGGCGGAAGCCGCCATGACGTACGAGACGACCGCGATAACCGAACAGGAGCGCGCCAACGCGGAGCAGTTGCGCCGGCGGCTGGAGGCGGGGCAGGCGGATATTGCCGCCGCGATGCTCCTCAGATGGAACGACGACCATCGGGGAGCTACGGCGCGGCTGGAGCGGATGCTGCAGACGGAACCGATAGAGGAAGGCGGCGCCGCGGACCAAGAGTCGACCGCCGTTATTCAAGAGATGCTGATCGACTCGCTGCTGCAGGCCGGACGAATTCGGCAGGCGAACGCGAAGCTTGCGGAGTGGCCGTCGTTCAAAATAAGGGACCGCTGCGAATACGAGCTGCTGCGAGGAACCGCCTGCTTGTATGAGGGGCGGCGGCTCCAGGCGGTGCGCGCGTTCCTTCGCGCGGCCGAGCTGCGCCAAGAGGCAATCGGCGCATTGTCCGAGCTGGCGCACATCGATGCCGCGACGAAGCGGCTGGCCGAAGGAGAGAGCAGTCATGCGTAACGCGCGAAAGTCTTCCGGCAACAAACTGACCGTTATGATGCAAGTGCGCAACGAGCGAGGACGATATTTGGAAGCTGCGCTGGCCGAATTGTCCGAGCTGGCCGACGAGATCGTTGTCGTCGACGATGCCAGCACGGACGGCACGCCCGAGCTATGCCGCTCGTTTCCGAAAGTCGTCCGGCTCGTGGAGCTGAGACGTCCGATGTTCGGAGAAGAATGGAAGCTTCGCTCCCTGCTCTGGGAGACCGCCGTATCGACCGAGCCCGATTGGCTGCTGGCGATCGACGCCGACGAATTTCTGGAGCGCCGCGCCGGACGGCAGTTGCGCGAGCTGATCGATCAGGATCGGTACGATTGGGTGGCGCTGCGCATGTACGATTTTTGGGGGTCGCTGACGCATTACCGCGACGACCTGTGGTGGAATTTGCACCGTCGGCATACGATGATGCTTGTCCGCTATTTGCCCGGCTTTCATTACGCTTATCCCCGTTGGGATCATCATGTTCCTCGGCTCCCGTTCACCTGCGCGGCGCTGCCGGGATTGCGCACGGAGCTCCGGACGAAGCACTACGGCTGGGCGGGGAGCCCGGAAGAGCGTGCGGCCAAATACGAAAGGTACAAGGCAATGGACCCCGACGGGCGATGGGGCAGCATCGACCAATACGAATCGATCCTCGATCCGGCGCCGAATCTGGTCCGATGGCTCGAGGAGGAGTGAGGATGCGAACGATCAGCATTTTGACCCATAGTTATATCGACGGCTATAACCGCAAATTCAATCGGCTGTTCGGGGGCGGCTTGGAACGATACATCCGGGATCTGTGCAGCGTCATTCATGCAGCGGGCTGGCGGCCGGTCGTGCACCAGCTCTCTTATTTCGAAGCGTTCCGAACCGAGTATGAGGGCACGGAAGTAATCGGGTATACCTACGAGCTTGGCAAGACGGCCTCGGCGTTCGAAGCAATGGCGGAGCAAGCCGAAGGACTGCTCGTCTACGCGAGCTGCTTATGGCACCCGATCCGCTACCGGCCGGGCAGCATCGGCATTTGCCACGGCATTAATTGGGATCACGGCTCGATTGCCGCCGGAACGAAGGACGGCGTCGCCGCCGCCTTCCGCGGCGCACTGCATTCGCTGGATCGCGTCGTGTCGGTCGACTCGCATTTTCAGACGTATGCGCGCGCCGTATGCGAATTCGACGATGCCGACCGCATTGCGCTCATTCCGAACAGCGTCGACACGAAGCTCTTCCTGCCCAAGGCGGCAGGAGGCGGAGCCGATGGAGGAGACGACGCCCGTCCCGCCCGCAGGCGGAAGCTTCGCGTGCTCGTCCCGCGCAGGCTCAGCTACGAGCGCGGCGTGATTACGATGATGCTCGCTGCCGACGAGCTGCTGGCGGAGCATCCCGATATCGTCGTCGAATTCGCCGGCGAATTGGTCGAAGGCACCAACGTGGCGGAAGCCTTCCGTCTCTGGCACGAATGCCATCCGGACGGCAGCCGCATCGAACAGCGCGCCTATACGATGGATGAGATGCATCTCGCTTATCGCAACGCCGACATTGCCGTTATTCCGACCGTATTCTCCGAAGGCACCTCTCTTGCTTGTCTCGAAGCCATGAGCTGCGGCTTGCCCGTCGTCGCGACGAATGTCGGCGGCTTGAACGATCTTGTCACCGACCGGCTGAACGGTCTGCTCGTCCCGCCGAACTCGGCGGCTATTGCCGCCGCTATACGCGAGCTGCTCCGCGACAGGCCGCTCCGGCGCAAGCTCGGCAAGCTGGGCCGGGAGACGGCGATTTCCTTCGACGTCGACCGCTGGCGGGCTCGCTGGACGGCCGTGCTGGAAGCGCAGCTTGCCGCCAACGGAATGCTATAGCGGCTATCTGATCGTATGCGGGCGGCCTGCAATGCGTCCGTTACGAGACGTATCGCATACGACTAGGCGTACAGCATACGCCATACGCCATACACGCCGTACGATACGGCTCGATCGCCGCTTCTACCTCGCATATGCCGCGCATGAGCTATTCAACACTCGCCCATTCACGCCGGATATAGCGTCGTCAAGCCGATAAGCCAGAGCTCTCGCCGGCTGCGAGGCGATTGCGGCCCGATATCCGCGGCGGCGGCGGATGAGGGCGGCCCGCTCCCGTTGCGAACGTCGACCGTCCTCGCCGTACGCATGCCGCCGGCTGCCGCAATCTGCGCATCGGCGCGCGCCGCGAACGCAGCCGCCAAGCCGACGGCGGCGGCGCGTGCCTGTGCCGGATTCCCCGCCGCCGCTCGCGCCGCGGCAAAGCCGTCGCCGGCAGCGGCCCAGTTGTTGACGGCGGCGGCCAGCAGCGCTTCCGCCAGCTCTCGCCGGAACGCTTCGCCGCCAATGATGCGCGGCAGCCCCGCCATCGGCTCCGCGCGCTTCGCCGCCTCGCGCAGCAGCGATGCGAACGGCAACGCGGGCGGCAGCGGCGCGCCGCCGTTGCCTCGGGCAGCCGTCAGCCATTCATCCGCGAGCTTTGCCCGCTTCGCCTCGGCTTGGACAAGCGAGAAGGCGCCGGTTGCAGCCGCCAACCGGGCCAATGCGCCGCTTAACGGTTCGCCGCATAGGCCCGCAAGCGACAGCAGCAGCTCCGCCGCCTGCTGCCGCTTGCCCTGCGCCGACGGCGCTTCCGCGGCCGCGAGCCGCTCGACCGCCGCCGCGACCGTCGGCGCAAGCGACGGATCGCCGTGCAGGAGCAGCGCAAGCCGCGTCCATGCCGACTCCAGCGCGGGGCGCTCCTGCAACGCCAGCGCGTAGCAGGCCGCCGCTTCGTCCCATCGATACATCCGCTCGTACGCAGCGCCCGCCCCGCACATCGACCGATAGCTTCCCGACCCTTCCACGGACGAATAATAAGGGGCCGCCTCGCCTGTCGCAACCGCTTGCCTATACGCGGCCAGCGCCGCCTCCGCATCGTCCTGCTCCATCCGCGCGGCCGCCAGCGCCTCGTACAGATCGGGAAAATCCGGATAGCTCCGAACGCCCGCCAGCGCCTGCTCCGCCGCCTCGTTCGGACGGCCCGCCATACGCAGCGCATGCGACAGCTTCAACCGGATGTCCGCCGCAAAGCCGTGCCGGTCCTCCCGTTCCTCCGTAAGCGGCATAAGCCAAGCGGCGGCATCCTCCCATTTTCCCGCGCCCAGCATCTCCGTTCCTGCCGCATAACGCAGCGCCGCATTGTCCGGCTCTTGCTCAAGCGCCTTCATGAGCAGCCGCACGTTGCGTTCGGGCTTGCGCCGCTGCTCGATCACATTCGCCCGGTAGCCCTCATGCCGAACCACGATCGGCACAATGGCGGGCGGAAAGCCCTGCGCCGCCGCAACCGCCGATGCGCATTCCTCGTGAATGATTCCTTCGAACCGGATGCGCGGGTCGTTGCGGAATAACCGGCAGACCGCGTCGGTTACCGACGTCTCATCCCGCTCGTCTCCGCTGCGGGCGAGCCGGCTGACCAGCCGGACGCAATATCCCGAATGATCCGCCGCCGCAAGCAGGCCGTTCCACAGCTCCTCCCTGACCGGCTCCAGCCTTTCATCCGCGTCCATGACGAGTATCCAGGCGCAGTTAGCCAGCGATACCGAATAATTGCGCGCCTCGGCAAAATGATCGTTCCATTCCGTCCGCACGACCCGTGCGCCGAGCCGAGCCGCGATTTCGGGCGTCCGGTCCCGCGAGCCCGTATCGCATACGATCATCTCCTCCACGTAAGGCATGGCCGAGCGAAGGCATTCTTCGATATAAGCTTCCTCGTCCCGCACAATCATACAGAGCGATACGCCGACACGCCGACCCCGCTCCATCGCCGTCAGTCCCCTCTCTCGCAGCCCGCCAGCGCAAGGCGCGCCGAGCGAACGACGCCCAGCGACGCCCGACCGGGCCGCTTCGCAAGCAGCGATTCGACCGAACGAAGCCGGCTGTCGGCATAAGCCGTCAAAGCGGCGGCTCCGCCGAGCGCCGCCTCGTCGCTCCCGTCCGCGATCCCGCTTACCGCCGTCCGTACGACCTTCTCCAGCGCGGAGCCGGCCTCGGCGGCGGCTCCTTCCGCAACGGCCGCCAATCCGCATGCCGGCTCCGTCCCTTCATGCTGCACGGCACCATCGCCCGCAAAGGCCGACGAAGACGGCTCGCTGCCGCCCTCGATATACAGCAGCGAAGCGCGAAGCATCCGCAGCCGCTCGCAAGCGGCGGCAAGCGAATACGGCCCCTCTCCTTCTCCGGCTCTTGCCGCGCAAGCTCCGACCGCCTGCCACGCATAGCTTTCCGTCCAGAGCAGTGCAGCGTCGAAGCGGCCCTCCGAAGCGGCGCGCTTCGCCTCCGCCAATGCGAGCCACGCCTTCGAAGCCGCCCCCCATTCCGGCTCCGCCGCTCTTCGACGAAGCCAGCAGACGGCCTCCCCGTAACAACCGCTGTCGAGCAGAACGGCCGCCATTTTGACGCCCGCCCCCTCCTTCCCGGCAGTGAATCGCCGCTCCAGAAGCGCGGGAAGCTCGCCCGCTCGCCCGTCTATCCTCATCATGCGGCATAGCCGCAGCAAAGGCGGCAGCAAGCTCGGCTTCATTCGCACCGCTTCGATATACCAGTGAGCCGCGGCGTCGAATTGCCCGTTCCAATCATAGATCATACCGAGCAAGAAGGCAGTCTGATACGCGCCCATTCCTTCCTCGGTATGATAGATGCCTTGCGGGCGGCCGAGCCGGAGCGCCGCGGCGGCCGCTCTCGCCGCTTGACGGCGCTTGCCGGACCTCGCCAGCGATTCCGCAAGCGCATGCCACAAATCCGCATAATCGCCGAATAACCGAACCCCTTCCTCCGCCGCGACGGCGGCATCGCGCCATCGTCCAAGCGATTGCAAGCAGCGGGCCTCATACTTGTATACGAGATGCGCATAGCTGAGCTTGACGAAAGCGTCCGCCTTCTTCGCCTCGCGGAACGACTCCAGCGCGTCGGCGGGACGTCCGGCGCGAAGATGCTCGACGCCCAGATTGTACCGGTGGAACGGATTGTCCGGCTCCTCCTCCACCGACCGGAGCAGCAATTCGGTATTGCGGCGCATTTTATCCTTCTCCGCTACAACGGACGGCCGATAACCGTAATGATGGATAACCGTCTCCCCGAGACACAGCTTCGCCGACGGGTCGGCCCGCATAATAGAAATGGCAATCTGCTCGTGAATTCTTCCTTCGAACCGATGGCGCGGGTCGTTGCGGAACATGCGCAGCACCGGATTGATCGTCGCTCCGTCATCCTCGCCGCCAAGCATATTCCATACGGGCAGCAGAATACCCGACGCCGGCGTATGCGAAGCAAGCGAGCGCAGCTCCGACGCGGCGCCCGGAGCCAGCTCTTCGTCCGCATCCAGAATAAGAATCCATTCGCCCGACGCTTCCTGTACGCCGACATTGCGTGCGGCTGCGAAATCCTGCGTCCATGCCGCCTCGATGACGCGCGCCCCGCATTCGCTCGCGACGCCTGCCGTGCCGTCCGACGAGCCGGTATCGACCACGATGATCTCGTCGACGACATCAGCGGCGCTGCGCAGACAACGGGCGATATTCCGCTCTTCATTCTTCACGATCATGCATAAGGAAATCAGCTTCCGCCGCTCCGCCATTGCGCATTCGCCTCCTTTGCGCCCCGCTCCGATTCGTCCGCCAGCCGAGACCCTCCAGCCGGAGCGCAGCGCGATCCAGCCGCTTTCGATCCTCGGCCATCCAAGACGCGGCAGACCGGTCCTGCTCCCTCTCCCGCAACGCTTGCGAAGCCAGCCGCAAGCTTGCGGCCGCCGCGCCAAGCCTCGCTCTCACATCCTCCGGCGCATGGAGGGACGCACGCTCATACAGAGACAGCGCCTCGTTATATAACTGGCGATCATACAGCATTTCCCCAAGCGCGCACAGGCCCGCGGCCGTTAATTCTCCTGTGCCCATAAGCCGAAGCAGTCGATCGGCGGCAGCCGCCGTATAGCCGTGACCGTAAAGCGACACCGCGAACGCGTCTCCGGTTCGCGAGGACAGCCGCACGGCCAGCCTTAGCAGCCCATGCGATACGGCCCGGTCGATCATCTCCGTCAGTCCGGCCTCCCGACCGCTCACCGCCGGTTCGTCCGCCTCGCTATAGCCGAGCAGCCGATGCTCCGCCTTGCGGCATATATGCGCAGTCGCGGCATCCAGCCAATTGTCGGCTTCCTTCGGCAGCCATCGCCCCTCCATCCAGCAGCATAACGCCCAATCCAGCGCCGCTTCCCGCGGCATCATGCCGCATGCCTCTCCCTGTCGCCGGAACAGCTCTGCCGCCTCCGCGTATTGCCCCGTTCGAATCAAGCAAGCGGTGAACGGCGCCAGTTGTTCCGGATCGGCGGCTGCCGCTTCGGAACCGCCGGGCAGGCCGCGCCATAACGGAAGCGCCGAGGAATAAGCGCCAATTCCGGTGAGCGCAACCGCCGCTGCCGCAAGTCTCCTATGGCGCAGCCCTTCCGGCACGACCGCCGCTGCCGCTCCGGCATAGCGGAGCAGCGTCTGCGCGATATCGCCGTCCATGCCGCCCAGCTCGTGCAGCAGCTCCGCCATGCCCGCCAGCGCTTCCGGCCAGCCGGGCTGCTCCGTCAGCGACTGCTCGAATAGCTGTGCCGCCGCGCGGCGATTGCCCGTTCGCCGCTCCAATTCGCCAAGCGCGGCCCGTGCCCGAAAGCCGCTTGCCCCCGTCTCCGTAATATATCGTCCCGCGCCCTGTCCCGTTCCCGCTTCCACGGCCGCCCGGTAAGCCCGCTTGGCCCCTTGCCAATCGCCGCTCCGCTCCAGCAGCCGTCCGTACAACAGTTGCAGATCCGGGTAATCGTCATATCGCTCCGCCTCGTCCTCAAGCAGCTTTAGCGCCTGCTCGTCTTCGCCCGATGCTGCAAGCGCCCGTGCGCTGTCGAGTATAAGCGAGGGCCGGAACGGCGCATCCGGCGCCGCCATCCGCCGCGCCCGCGCGAAAGCGGCGGATGCTTCCGCCGCTTTCGACTGCTGACATAATGTCACGCCCATATGATACCAATAGAAAGCGTTGTCCGGCTGCTCCGCAAGCAGTCTGCCGATAATGCGGCCGTTGCGCTCGGCTGTCCCCTTGCGCGCCAGTTGCTCCGGCTCATATCCGCAATGCGTCAGCCGCAGGTCGGACAACGGGCCGTCCACGTCCCGCTGCCTGCCGTCCGCCGCCGCTTGGATCAATTGCTCGTGAATCGCCCCCGCATAACGAAATCCCCGATCGGCGCGGAACAGCCGCACCGCTTCGTGACGGACCGCCTGTCCCGCGCCGCTTCCGGTCGCGCTTTCGATGACGACCCGATACGCGTTCTGACGGGAGGCCAGAAGCATCTGCCGAAGCCGGGATGCGTCGGTGTCCGCCGCGAGCCGCTCATCCGCATCTATGACGAGCGCCCACAGAGTCCGCGCTTGTCCAATCCCAACGTTGCGGGCAGCGGCGAAATCATCATCCCAGCGCGTTTCCAGCACGCGGGCTCCGCGGGATAGGGCAATTTGCTTGGTCGCATCGGTCGAACCGGTATCGACGACGACCAGTTCGTCCGCGAGCCCTTCTATGCTGTCCAGACAGGCCGCCAGAGAAGCAGCCTCGTCCCGTACGATCAGATGGACGCCGAGCAGCATACTCTCACCCTCCCGCTATCAAGTTCCTTGACCGTTGAAATATACGTCCACCGTTGTCGGGTTGCCTGCCAGACTGGAACGGTAAGACAATCGCGTATATTTAAGAAATCGCTGAGGCACGAGAACGTCAACCGATCCGGTCGCAATGCCCGTCGTCGTCGTTGTGTCGGAATACCAGTTCGTCCCGTTGGCGCTAATCTCCACTCGCGCATCCGCCCGGTTCGCTCCCGGACCCGTATTATAGACAAAGAACGAATACGTTCCGAACACACTGGTCGTTACCGTCGGAAGCGCCGTATAAGCATCCGCCGTCGTAACGCCAAGGTTGCTGATCTCGGCAAAGCTCTTTTGGGAAATCGACGTAACGCTGCTGAGCGTTCCCGCTGTGATCGTCGCTCCCAGCACGCTGTTGATCGTCCCCGCCGTGATCGTTGCTCCCAGCACGCTGTCGATCGTTCCCGCCGTGATCGTCGCTCCCAGCACGCTGTCGATCGTCCCTGCTGTGATCGTCGCTCCCAGCACGCTGTTGATCGTTCCCGCTGTGATCGTCGCTCCCAGCACGCTGTCGATCGTCCCCGCCGTGATCGTTGCTCCCAGCACGCTGTCGATCGTTCCCGCTGTGATCGTCGCTCCCAGCACGCTGTTGATCGTTCCCGCTGTAATCGTCGCTCCCAGCACGCTGTCGATCGTCCCCGCCGTGATCGTCGCTCCCAGCACGCTGTTGATTGTCCCCGCCGTGATCGTCGCTCCCAGCACGCTGTCAATCGTCCCTGCTGTAATCGTCGCTCCCAGCACGCTGTCAATCGTCCCTGCCGTGATCGTCGCTCCCAGCACGCTGTTGATCGTTCCCGCTGTAATCGTCGCTCCCAGCACGCTGTCGATCGTCCCTGCCGTGATCGTCGCTCCCAGCACGCTGTCAATCGTCCCTGCTGTAATCGTCGCTCCCAGCACGCTGTCGATCGTCCCTGCTGTAATCGTCGCTCCCAGCACGCTGTCAATCGTCCCTGCTGTAATCGTCGCTCCCAGCACGCTGTTGATCGTTCCTGCTGTAATCGTCGCTCCCATTACGCTTTCGATTGTTCCCGTCGTAATCGTGGCGCTGTCGATCGTAATGTTGCTGATCGTACCGTCCATAATGACGCTTAACAAAACCCCGCTCGGATCCGTAGCCAGCGGCTGCGGCTCCAACGTCGCATCCTGCCCGAAAATAAGCGTACGCAAATTGTCCGGGTTCGGGTTAAACGATGAAAAGTTCGGCATTTCTCATCACCTTTACCATAAAATCCGACGGATCGTCCGGGAAGCTTCATCGAAGCGCCTGCGCCTGAAAATAAACGGTCAGCGTCGTCGGCTGTTCCGCATGTTTAGATCGGACTGTGAGCCTTGTGAAGCGCAAAAATCTTGCAACGGCAACCACGCGCGTCTCCCCCGGCGGCACAGCCTCCTCCACATCGGTGGCGAAATGTTCTCCGTCCGGTCCGACTTGAACCTGCACAACCGCGGGAGCGCTGCCTTTGTTAATGATCGCGTAGGAGTACATTCCCAAATGGGAGGTAATCTGCGCCGGCAGCGGCGTAAGCTCATCCGTCGTCCGAACCCCCCTGTATACCCGCTCGACGAACAGGTTGCGGACGGGTCGCCGTTTGCAGCTTCGCTTTCGGGGCCGGCTGCATTTTTTGCGCTGGCATCCAGGGGAGAGATAAGACGTCCTCTCCTTCTTGCAGCCACAGCTTCGTGCACTCGTCATATCATCTTCCCCTCGACGTCCATACTTCGATAATGTATGTGCCCCTCCTCCGCATGGCAACGGCGTTTGTCTCCCCCCTCCTCCGCGGAATCGTGTTTGCGGGAAGGACAAGCGCCCTCAACCGGCCGCTTCCTCTCGCATAGTATAACTTGGCGGACTTGTACACGCGGCGGGCGCTGCCGGCCTGCCGCATTCCGCCCGGCGGCTTATGCCCGCGGGAAAGGAGCGCAATCGAGCATGACCAACTATTCCGTATTCAATAACGAGAACAGTCCCGTCTACATGATGGCGAACAACGGGTATGCCGCGCCCGGCATTTTCGCGCCCTCGGAATATGACGCAGCGGCCAACCAGCGCTTGTTTTGCCTTTCGACGGGCAATGTCAGCGTCGGGTCCGGGGCCAGTCTGCTGCTGCAAATATCCAATCCGAACGCCAGCGGCCGAACGCTCTATATATCCCGCATCGCCGGCGGCGCATCCAACTCGATTACGCTGAACGCTTACTCCGGCGGGACGATTACGGGGGGCACGACGCCGACGCCGTTCAACGCTTACTTCGGCAGCTCGACGACAAGCGTGGCCGCGGCAAGGCAAAATACCGGCACGCTCGGCGGCAGCCCGGCTTTATTCTTTACCGCAATGACGACGGATTTATATGTCATTGACTTGAGCGGCGCAATCATCGTGCCCGCCAACCAGACGCTCACCGTAACGGCAGGCACGGGGAGCCTTACGGCCTCACTTAATTTGATGTGGTGGGAAGCATAAGCCCCGTCAGCCAGACATGACGCCGCTCGCGGGATGAAAGGAGAGGATGAGAGATGCCCAATCATTTTATATTCGATCAATCGAACAGTTCGTTCTATGGAAGGCTGAAGAATAGCTACATTCAGCCGGGCATCGTTGCGCCGCCGGAGACGAACGCCGCAGTGAACGACAGAACGTTTATCGCGAGCGCTTCGAACTCCTCCAGCCTCGGCCTGCTTGGCGGTACGATCAACATTACGCTGCAGGTCAGCAATCCGTCCGGAAGCGGACGCACGATGTACATAACCGACATCGTCGGCGGCGTCAACGTGTCGCTAAACTTGCTTTCCAGCTTCAGCGCCAGCGTAACGCTTTATCGGGGCGGAACTCTGACATCGCCCACCGCTGTTACCCCGTTCAACGCCAAGTTCGGCAGCGCCGCCACAAGCAGCATGACGGCGCGATCCTCGACGTCCGCCCCGTCGGGCGCCGCTTCCTTTATGTCTTATGCCATTAATCCGGGGCTGTTCGAGTTGCCGTTCCAGGGCAGCCTGGTCGTGCCGCCCAACCAGATTTATACGATGAACATCAGCGCCGCGCTATCGGTCGCAGGCGTTCTCTCCACGACTGCGTCGGTGCTCTGGTGGGAGACGTAGCGCCCTCCGCCGATTAGGTTGGAAACCCCGATTGGTTGTCCGTTAACCCGATACGAGGACGCCTCTCCCGCAACAAGCGTCCCTAGTGGTCTCTTATGACCTGCTGCTCCCATTTTTCAGACATTTAAGCGCCCCAGATAAGCCCCTGCATTACCTCTCACAACGGTTTCGATAGCGGCATTCGGCTACAAGAGACGTTGGCAAACGCTTACTCTAGCTGCAAAGGGATAGCGATCAGATTAGCGGTCCTGCAGAGTCTCTTGTTTCCGAGTTGCCTCGCTATACCTTCGCCCGCCCCCGTTCACTCTCCTCACCCCGCCTCGCCTTTGCCACCGCCTGCTTGCCCCGCTTTATCTCACCTGTCCTGCTGCGCTTGCTTCCCTAATTTGTCCCTCCTTGCCTGCCCTGCTTCATCTCGCATTTCATTGCATCCTTACCTGCCCCGCGCCA